>Ga0189286_100099_pt1 | contig 58467 bp, 52 predicted proteins | sample UW69minimetaG_FD_130330 | JGI IMG/M metagenome (GOLD analysis project Ga0189286, IMG submission 130330) | Marine microbial communities from the Costa Rica Dome - UW69 mini metaG | ecosystem: Environmental > Aquatic > Marine > Oceanic > Photic zone | place: Costa Rica: the Eastern Pacific...
AAAACTAAAGCATTACAGGGCTATCGCGACCAGATACGAGAAACACGACGCCAACTTCCTCGCCCTCATCAAACTCGCCGCAATACGCATCTGGCTGCGGGTTTATGAGTCGGTGACCTAGTCTCTCAGCCTAGCTGGCAAGGCGATCCACCGTTTCACCACGGATCGGTGAGCGCGCCTCGCATGTTGCCGCTAACTGTATCTCTGACGCACGATGAGAAATTCGATAGCTGTATTTCGGCCCGTCGAATGTGAGCGCTGTTTCAAGCTTCTGGTCTGTGACACCTTCACGGCGTTCGATCGTTGGGTAGTATCGGTCGAAGAGCAGATTAAGTGCGATCCCCATCCCATGGTCTGCAGACTTGATGAACTTTCCATCCACGTCACCCTCGTTAATCATATCCAGAGAGGCGTCGAAGCCCAGTGCGCAGAGCATTTCTGCCTGACGGTGCTTTAGGTCAGGAGATGACACGGCATCGTTTGTTGAATGTATCATACGGAACTGACATTTGCGCGACGCTGCCTTCGCAACCGTTTGCATATGGGTGTCATAGGCTGTGTCGCGGATCAGCGCTCGGTCTGGTCCAAAGAAGCTGGCTAAGCCGGGATTGGCGAACTGCCACGCCTGTCGCGTCGAACAGGTGTAGATCAGATTTCCATCGTTTATGTGGGCTTCTTTCCATTTACCATCGATGAAAGCAGCCACTGTTTCGCAGTAGGCGGACGCGTCAATGATCCCGTTGAAACTGTTGGGCGCAAATTTGTGCATCATATGAGCGACATATCCCCCATGTGATGACCCGACGCAGAGCACGTTCGCGACGTCAAAAGAGATTTCAGAATCTACCAAGGCGTTAAGCGCACAAAGATGGTCCAACGCGGAAAGAACGCCGAAATTCTGATACTGGTCGCCCGGAGGGTTGAGGATGGCTCTGACAGAAAACTGCTTTGGTGCAGCAGCGCGGAGCATCTGCAGAATGTCTGCATGCGTCTCCAGTCTGCGATCAATCTTCTCTCCAGAGGCAATGTAACGACCGAGCGCGTCAAGAATAGACTCACCATCTAGCTCAAAATCGACCTCACCAAATTCCGTTGAACGCGCTGGTCGGCATGTATTGCAATGTGCATCAACAGAGACTGCAACGAGATTGTATTTGGCGGAAATATAGCGACGAAGCATTGCGGAATAGTCCGCGTCTTTTTCGCCGCCCATCCCAGGAATGATGAAAACGAGGCCATCAGCTACATCTGCGTCGGGAACTTCAGCTAGAATGGCAACCGAGCGTTTTCGCTCAATCCCGAGTTCGAAGTCGGACTGTCCCGTGATCTCAAATCTATGCGACGACACGAGTATTCTCTTTCTTTGGCGCTAGGGCTTCATCAGCCAAGGAAACGAGATCGCCAATACAGTCCAGTTCGAACAGCTTTTCACCTGGAAACCGGATGTTGAGGTGATCTTCTAAACTCATGATCAACCGGGCATGGGCGAGAGAATCCCATCCATCCACATCCTCAGCCGTTGTGGCGGCGCTGAGATCGCACTCAGCGCAGCCAAGCTCGGCAGCGATGACTGAACAAACCCGTCCAAATGTCTCTTCGGTAGATGTCATGTAAGACCTTCTTCCCGCGCGGGAGAATTGTATTTTTGCGCTGTTGCTTCACGGCTGATCTTGCCGCTTGTACTTTTGATGAGCCACAGAGGCGGAAACAGATGGATGGAGGCAGGAACCAGTCCTGTTTCATCAAGCATCTTATCTCGAATATTCTTCTTGATCGTTTTCAGGGCTGCTGTGTCGCTCTCTCGTGTTTCAGCGAGGACAATCAGAACATCACTGCCCAAGTCTTCGCGATATTCAGAGAACGCAATCACACGACCGGGAACGATGCCGGATGTATCTCGCAGCGAGAATTCCAGATCATGAGCATAATGATTGCGCCCATTTAAAATCAGGAGATCATCAACGCGGCCGGTGACAAACAATTCACCGTTGGATAGGTATCCAAGATCTCGTGTGTGGTACCACCCTTCACGAAACACGGATGCCGATTTTTCCGGCTGCCGGTCATAACCACGGGCAAGGCAGGGGCCGCTGACGCAGATTTCGCCGATCCGGCGATCAGGTAAACGGTTTCCCTCTTCATCCATGATGAGGACTGTGACATCATCGATCGGCTTGCCGCAGGACAGCACTGAGCTTGTTGTCGCATGTGTGTCGAGTGTCGGGCGCGCGACCCCTTCGTCGACAAGGGCTTGGGCATCAATGGTTTCTGTCCGCGGTGCTTTACCAGGCTCGCTCTGGGTCGCCGCAAACACGGTTTCGGCCATGGCATAGCAGGTGTGCAGAGAAGATTTTCTGACGCCCATTGGCCCAAACTTCGAAGCAAATTGATCAAGTGTTTCCGGTCGGCATCTTTCTGAACAGTCAATAAAGGCTCGCACTGACGATAGGTCCCAATTGTCGTCAGGCCGGACACAGTTGATCAGATGTTGAAATGCAAAGTTGGGCTGCCAAACAAGGGACGCTTTTGCGCGTTCGATCAGGTCGAACAACAAGGTTGGACGCATGGTCCAATCAAATGGACTGATCATAGTGACGGGCACGCCGGACAACACAGGAAGCAGGCAGCATGCGATGAGCCCCATATCATGATACAGCGGCAGCCAACTGACAATATGATCTCTTTCATTGAGACCCAGGCGCCTCGCATAAGCATCGACCTGATGCAGCAGTGCTGCATGCGAAATCATCACGCCTTTTTTCGTTCCCGTTGTTCCTGAGCTGTGCTGCAGGAACGCAACATCCTGAGAGGAGGTGTCAGGTATCGGCAATCTGGTCGTGGATGGAAGGTCCTCTTCCGTGATCGCCGTGACGGCATGATCCGTCGGGAAGCTGATAAGCTCTGTTTTGAGTTTTGATGTCGTGAACAAAAGTTGGGCGCGAATGCGGTCCATGACTTCACGATGCCCACGCCAGAAATGGGCAGGATCTTGTCTGGGGCTGGGAGGGGCCAGAATAGTGGGCACAGCACCCGCGAAAATTGCGCCAAAAAAGGCGTAGAGAAGATCAGGCCCCTGCTCTTTGAGCACCACAACTCTGTCACCCGCTGACAGGTTTGCCTTCGCGCAAGCCGCTGCGTAGGGAGCTGCACACTCTGCAAGGCGTCGATAGCTAATCGAGTGTGTGGTATCGGCAAAATGGACCCGGGCATAGAGACGGTCTGGCGTTTGGTCCAGGCGCTCAAGAATACGCTGCGAGACGGTATCTTGCTCGTACTTCTTCCAGAATGACAGCAGCGACATGGCGTATCCTACGGAACGCTGAAAACCCCCAGCTATTCCATAGAAACAGGGTAAATTTCTGGTAAACGGATAGTTCTGCGCGGCGCTTGCCGGGGACGCCTATGAGGCGGTTGATTGGGAACTGTTGTCGGCGCCTATGGTCGCTTGGGCCAGCGCGTCCTGCCGTCCCTGATAGCCCCGTGCGCTCGTTGAGCTAATCGCCGGAGCGGCATCAAAATCAGCGGTAGATGTCTGTAGAAAAATGGTGAGCCCTGAAGGATTCGAACCTTCGACCTACTGATTAAAAGTCAGTTGCTCTACCAACTGAGCTAAGGGCCCGCCTGAATCGGGGAGACCCCCGACGAGACCGGCGGAACCTAGTCATACGAGCCTGCCTGGTCAACTAAATAGAGCCAAATTAGGCAGATAATGCGTCACTTTTCGCTCGTTCACGTGAATTGGCTGAGATGCTCGCGATCACACCGGATTGGCTATGGTCAATCACGTAAATGGTGCGGCTTCCCGAGAAGCAAAGCCTGGTTTTCAAGTCCCGGTCCGTCGGGGTCGGCTTCCTGGTGAGTGTGGGATAAAAACGGTCGAAAAGACTGTGAAGTCCGATGCCCAATCCATGTTCCAGCGTCGTAATGATCTTCCCATCGACATCCGCCTCGTCAACGACTTGCAGGTCAGCGTCGAAACCGTAGCTCCTGAGGACATTGGTTTGGTGGTGCTTCAGGTCGATGCTAACCAGCCTGTCGTGGCATGAGTGAATCATGCGGAATTGCGTCTTTCGAGACCCTGCGTTGCCGCTCACCATCTCCAGATGATCTGGGTCGCAGAGATTGCGGATTCGAGCCTGGTCAATACCGAAATAGTTGGGCGCCCCGATGTTCTCGTTGCTCCATGCGGTTTTCGTAGTACAGACGAACTCAATGTTGGCGTCGATAGCTCTGTACTCTACGCCGCCAAATCCAAGATAGGCGGGGACAGTTTCAGGATAGGCTGACGATTCAATAACTGCAGAAATTGTGTTTGGCGCAAATTTCTGCATCAGGTGGGCAATGTAGCCGCCGTGAGATGTTCCCGCGGTGATGACATTGCTTTGGTCAAACTCTACACCATCATCGATCAGCTTGTTAAGGACCAGAAGGTGGTCTAGCGCGGCAAGAACGCCAAAATTTTGGTAATCCTCGCCGGGTGGGACAAGTGCCGCCGAAAGTGAAAACTTGTGGTCTTTGCGGGACTTCAGAAATCTGAGAGTGTCTTTTTCATCCGCTGAGCGAAGGCCGTCCAAATTGTCTCCCTGAAGGACCAGGGCACCGATCGCTTTAGCAATGGACCATGGGTCTATTTCGATCGAGACAGAGACCCCGGGAATAGACTGCTTTGGTCGACAGAAGTGACAATGCGCGCGAACGGAAACAACCACCAAATTGTATTTCGCGGCAATTTGTCTTCGCGTGAGGCGGGTATAGGCTTCATCCGTATCTTCGCCAAAACCTGGGATAAGGAAAACAAGTCCGTCAGCGGGACCATTGGGTGGTATCTCAGCCTCAAAAGTTATAGGGACCTTCCGCGGGATACCGAGCTCAAAATCTTCATGTCCACTTAGGCTGCCGGAAATGCTTGGCATGATGGTTCCCAAAGTAAAGAAATCAGTAAACTGATTTGGCACTCACATGGTAAACACAAGCTTAACGCGTATGCATTCAGAGCGGTGATAGGTCCCCAGCCGCCTGCTCTGCCTTGAACCGCGCGACAAAGGAAGTGAGTTCTCCGGCACCAATGGCCTCCCGCAGATCTGCCATCAGCGACTGGTAGTACGCGATATTGTTCCAGGAAAGCAGCATCATTCCGAGGATTTCGCCATTTTTGAGGAGATGATGCAGGTAGGCCCGAGAATAGTCCAGCGCAGCCGGACAAGAGCTTGTTTCGTCAAGCGGTCGAGGGTCATTCGCATGTCGGGCATTCTTGAGGTTAACTTTGCCGAACCGGGTAAAGGCCTGCCCGTGTCGGCCCGAGCGCGTCGGCATCACGCAATCGAACATGTCGATCCCCCGCGAGACAGCTTCCACCAGATCGTCCGGCGTGCCAACGCCCATGAGGTAGCGCGGTCGGTCTTTAGGCAGCAGGGGTGTCGTAAAATCGAGAACACGAAGCATTTCTTCCTGGCCCTCGCCGACAGCGAGTCCACCAATGGCGTACCCGTCAAAGCCGATTTCCTGTAATGCGGAGGCACTTGTCTGGCGCAGATCTTCATAGATGCTCCCCTGCACAATCCCGAACAAGGCCTGTCCGTCTTTCCGGTGCGCCTGCGCGCTGAATGCGTCTTTCGAACGTTGAGCCCAGCGCGTTGAGAGTTGCATCGACTGCTTGGCTTCATCATGGGTCGCCGGGAACGGTGTGCACTCGTCCAGCACCATTTGAATGTCAGCCTCCAGAAGGCACTGGATCTCAATACTGCGTTCAGGAGAGAGCTCGTAAGACGAGCCGTCAATGTGACTCTGAAAAATGACACCCTCTTGGCTCATCTTCCGCAGTTTGGAGAGGGACATGACCTGAAAGCCACCGCTGTCGGTCAGGATGGGTCCATCCCAGTTCATGAAGGAATGGAGCCCACCCAAAGCGGCAACCTCTTCTGCGCCAGGGCGCAACATGAGGTGATAGGTATTTCCGAGGACAATGTCCGCACCCGTCTCTTTCACCTGGTCGGTGTAGAGCGCTTTGACCGTTCCAGCGGTCCCCACTGGCATGAAGGCAGGCGTCTGAATGTTGCCGCGTGGTGTGTGGATGACGCCGCGCCGCGCAGCCCCATCTTCCGCCAACAAATCATATGTGAAGGAGCTCATAAGGCTCAGGTCTCCGGAAAAATCAGGCAGGCATCGCCATAGGAATAGAAACGATATTCGCATTCGATCGCATGGGCGTAGGCCGCTTGCATTTCCTCAAGCGATCTAAACGCAGACACCAGCATAAAGAGGGTCGATTTCGGTAGATGAAAGTTCGTCATCAGCGCATCGATGGCTTTGAACCGGTATCCGGGCGTAATGAAAATGTCCGTGGCGCCAGACCAGGCTTGAATGATCCCATCATCGCGTGCAGCTGACTCCAGAAGCCTGAGGCTGGTCGTTCCCACGGATACGATCCGGCCACCCCGCGCCCGCGCTTGGTTGAGCTGATCGGCGGTTTGTTCGGTGATCAAACCAACCTCGGAATGCATCTTGTGCGCGTCGGTATCATTCACACTCACGGGCAGAAAAGTTCCCGCGCCAACATGCAGTGTGACCTTCGCCGTTTCGATGTCCCGCTCTGCAAGCGCGTTCATCAGGCTAGGCGTGAAGTGCAGGCCCGCTGTAGGAGCGGCTACCGCTCCTGGTTCATCTGCAAAAAGTGTCTGGTAGTCCTCAAGATCAGCTTCATCCGTCGCCCGTTTGCTGGCGATGTAAGGAGGCAGCGGCATAACACCTGCCTCGGCAATAGCAATGTCGAGCGCCGGTCCGGATGCGGAAAACCTGAAATGAACCTCACCGCCGGTCCGGCGTAGCACGGCACCTTCCAAGCCTCCTAGGAACTGCACAACATCCCCTTCTGACAACCGTTTTGCTGGTTTGGCAAAGGAAAGCCATTCGTCTGGGCCAAGCCGCTGATGAAGCGTCACTTCAATGTTGGCCACAGCGCCATTGCGTTCTCGTGTTCCCGTAAGGCGCGCCGGGATAACCTTCGTGTCGTTGAACACCAGAACATCACCTGGCTCCAGAAGAGCGGGCAAATCGGCCACCGTTGAGTCTGATAGGCGACCGGTGTTAGGTCCCACAACAAGTAGACGTGCGGAATCACGAGGACGCGCGGGCCGTAAGGCGATCCGCGCGTCCGGTAGGTCGAAATCAAAAGCATCAACCCGCATGGGAAGCTCTCTTCGAACATTTTTCAACAAAAGTAGTGAGACTTTTATGTTTCGAAAATGCGCCAAATAAGGAAGTTAGAGCCCCGTCTATATTGATCAAAACTCAGGGGCTCCAATGCAGTGAGCCTTAGGCTGCGTCAGCAGCAACCTGCATTTTCACGATCTTGTCGGGATCCTGAACAGGTTCGCCGCGTTTGATCTTGTCGACATGTTCCATGCCGTCAATCACCTGGCCCCAAACCGTATACTGATTGTCGAGGAACCGAGCGTCATCAAACACAATAAAGAACTGGCTGTCTGCACTGTTTGGATCCTGAGCGCGCGCCATGGAGCAAATGCCGCGAATGTGCGGCTCTGCGGAGAACTCAGCGTCAAGGTTCTTGCCTGAGCCGCTCATGCCAGTGCCGGTTGGGTCGCCGCCCTGTGCCATGAAACCTTCAATCACGCGGTGAAAGACGATCCCATCGTAGAAGCCTTCACGCGCAAGCTCTTTGATCCGTGCAACGTGATTTGGTGCAAGATCTGGACGAAGCTCGATGATTACCCGACCGTGCTCGAGATCGAGCAACAGCGCATTTTCCGGGTCTTTGATATCAGCCATTAAGTAGAATTCCTTATCTGGTGGTGTCGAGTCTGATTTTATTGAGCAGCGTCTGCTGCAACTTGAAGTCGGACAATTTTGTCTGGGCTCACAGGCGGTTCGCCCCGTTTTATATTGTCGACAAATTCCATGCCTTCAACGACGCGGCCCCATACCGTGTAGTTGCCATCAAGGAAGTTGGCATCATCGAAAACAATAAAGAACTGGCTGTTGGCACTATCAGGATGTTGAGAGCGCGCCGCGCCGATGACACCTCGGGAAAACGGTTCGCTGGAAAACTCAGCGCGAACATCCGGATAGTCTGACCCACCCATACCTGTCCCAGTTGGATCGCCTGTCTGCGCCATAAATCCATCAATCACGCGATGAAAAACGATGCCATCGTAAAAACCTTCGCGGGCGAGCGTTTTGATCCGTTTCACATGCTTTGGCGCGATATCTGGCAATAGTTCAATCACCACACGCCCGTCTTTCAGGTCGAGATATAGTGTATTTTCCGGATCCAGAGCTGACGCCGGGGATGATAGGCCGACCATTAAGCTAATTGCAGCAATGGCACTAAAAAATCGAGACATGAGAACTCCTATTGTCACTCCGCTATTTCTGTTTAACGGCGTTAAGCACTTTTTCCGCCACGGCAGGCGGTACGAAGCGAGAAATGTCGCCGTCCATTGTGGCGATTTGGCGGACAAGCGTAGATGAAATGAACCCAACTTCTGGTGAGGCGGTGAGAAAGACAGTTTCAACGCGAGGATTCAATATCCCGTTCATGCCCACCATCTGGTCTTCATATTCATAGTCAACGGTGCCGCGTAAGCCTCTGATAATTATACCAGCACCGACATCGTCTGCCGCATCCACCACCAGGCCCTTAAATGACATCACTTCGAGCGTTGAGCCGACTTCCTCGCCGAAAGACCTTGTCTCTGATTCAATAAGCGCCGCGCGCTCCTCGAAACTAAGAAGAGGTGTCTTGGAAGAGTTGACCCCAATCCCAACAACAAGATGATCCACCAGACGAAAAGCCCGGCGGATGATATCGATGTGACCGTGGGTCACGGGATCAAAGGTCCCGGAATAAAGGCCGATACGTTTCATGGAAGTTTCCTGAGGTTGCGGCGCGCGGCCTATTCTTCTTCCGAACTATCACCAAGATGCTCAACAGAGACAACCTGCTCTTCCTTGTCCGTTCGAAAGATGGTTACGCCTTGGGTTGAGCGCCCTGCGACGCGAATGTCATTGACCGGACAGCGGATCAACTGGCCACCATCGGTCACCAGCATGATCTCATCCTGTTCTTCCACTGGGAAAGAGGCGATGAGCTCACCGTTACGCTGCGAGACGGCCATGGCTATAATGCCTTTACCGCCACGACCGGATGTCCTGTACTCGAAAGACGAACTCCGCTTACCATACCCTTTGACGCTGACGGTCAGCACGAATTGTTCATGCGCCCCAAGCTCCGCATAGCGTTCTGGCGTGAGCGTTGTGATCTCGCCATCATCATCATCTCCCAACGGTTCGGCGGAGTCCTCAATCTCTTCGCCGGTCGCTGCCCGACGTGCAAGCGCTGCCTGCCTGAGGTAGGCCCGTGCTTCTGCCGGTGTCACATCAAGATGATTGAGGATTGTCATGGAGATCGTCTGATCTTTCCCATCCAGCTTAACCCCACGTACACCGGTAGAATTCCGGCTTGAGAAGACACGAACGTCGGTCACCGGGAACCTGATGCAACGCCCCCCCTCATTGGTGAGCAACACATCATCATTTTCAGTGCAGATCTGGACCCCAACAATCCCGTCGCCCTCATCGAGTTTCATGGCGATCTTACCGTTCCGGTTGATCTGCACGAAATCCGACAGTTTGTTCCGACGGACATTACCTGAACGTGTCGCAAACATGATGTCCAGCGCGTCCCAGCTCTTCTCATCTTCGGGTAGCGGCATGACCGACGTAATGCGTTCCCCAGATTTAAGCGGCAACAGGTTCACCATCGCCTTGCCCTTTGATTGCGGCGTGGCTTGCGGCAAGCGCCAGACTTTCATCTTGTAGACCATGCCGGTAGAAGAGAAGAAGAGAACCGGCGTATGGGTGCTCGCAACGAAAATCCGTGCGACGAAATCTTCATCCTTTGTCGACATGCCGGAACGACCTTTGCCGCCCCGTCGTTGTGCGCGGTAGGTCGAGAGTGGCACGCGTTTGATGTAGCCCTGGTGGCTGACGGTAACGACCATGTCTTCGCGCTGAATGAGGTCTTCATCTTCGACATCATCTGCGGCTTCCATAATTTCAGTACGCCGCGGTGTGGCAAACTCATCTTTGATAGCGCCAAGTTCATCGCGAATGATCGTGAGAATACGATCACGCGAGCGAAGAACTTCGAGATAGTCGGCAATTTTCTCGCCAAGTTCCCGAACCTCGTCACCAATCTCATCCCGACCAAGGGCTGTGAGGCGTTGCAAGCGCAAATCCAGAATGGCGCGTGCTTGTGTCTCAGACAGTCGATAGGTACCGTCCTCCGCAATCTTGTGGCGGGGATCGTCAATCAGCTCAACAATCGGCGCAATATCTTTTGCAGGCCAGTGACGTTCCATCAACTGCGCACGCGCTGTCGCTGGATCAGGGGCGGAACGAATAAGCGCAATCACTTCATCAATATTCGCAACTGCAATGGCAAGGCCAACCAAAACGTGCGCTCGGTCTCGTGCCTTGTTGAGTTCAAACTTGGTGCGCCGCGCAACAACGGTCTCACGAAAAGCAATGAAAGCCTCAAGCATTTGCTTCAGGTTCATCTGCGCAGGGCGGCCATAATCCAGCGCCACCATGTTCGCACCAAACGAGGTCTGCAGAGGCGAGAAACGATAAAGCTGGTTCAGAATGATTTCCGGGACCACATCACGTTTCAGCTCGATAACAACGCGCATGCCAAGCCGGGAACTTTCATCCCGAATGTCAGAAATACCCTCCACCCGCTTGTCTCTGACGAGTTCAGCGATCTTTTCAATCATCGACGCCTTGTTCACCTGATAGGGAATTTCAGTGACAATGATTGCGTGGCGGTCTTTCTTGAACTCTTCAATCTCAGTGCGCCCGCGCATAAGCACGGAACCACGACCAAGATGATAAGCTGAGCGAATACCCTGCCGACCGAGGATCAAGCCGCCGGTTGGAAAGTCTGGTCCCGGAATAATTTCATTCAGTCGGTCGATGCTTAATTCAGGGTCGTCCATGAGGGCAAGGCAGGCATCAATCGTTTCGCCGAGATTGTGCGGCGGAATATTGGTCGCCATGCCAACGGCAATGCCGCCTGCGCCATTGACAAGCAGGTTTGGAAACTCAGCTGGAAGAACTTCCGGTTCCTGTTCCGAATTGTCGTAATTGTCCTGAAAGTTGACCGTATCTTTGTCGATGTCATTCAGCAGAGCGTGGGCTGGCTTGCCCATGCGTGTTTCGGTATAGCGCATGGCGGCGGGTGGATCACCATCAACAGAACCGAAGTTTCCCTGCCCGTCCAGCAATGGAAGCCGCAACGAGAAATCCTGAGCCATCCGCACCAGCGCGTCGTAAATCGCCTGGTCACCGTGTGGGTGGTATTTACCCATCACGTCGCCAACGATACGGGCGGATTTCCTATAGGGCTTGTTCCAGTCGTAGCCGCTCTCATTCATTGCATAGAGGATGCGGCGGTGAACTGGCTTCAACCCGTCTCGCACGTCAGGCAATGCGCGGCTCACGATCACGCTCATCGCATAGTCGAGATAGGAGGTCTTCATCTCCTCTTCGATAGAGATTGGCGACACGTCACGCTCCGGTGGAACGCCACCGTCACCGCCGGAAGACCCGCCGTCACCGCCGTTCAGATTTCCACTATCACCGGGAACAGGTTCTTCACCTGGCGTTTCCGTATCGTGTGTATCGGACAAATTCTGACCTTTAACGGAGCGCTTGTCGCTGCGAACAGCCGCTCCTATCTCTCTTGAAAAAAAGGGGCTCCGGAATGCTTCCGAATCCCCTGTTTATTTGCCTGAAATTCTATCATTTGGCACAGGGCCAGGCAACAAGTTGCGCGTCAGAAATCGCCCTCTAAGCAATTGAAATAAAAGCGAAAAAAGGGGACCTTGAACTCTCGCAAGTCAGGATGCTTCCAACGTCAATCCGTGGATTGATTAAAACGGGATTTCATCATCAATGGGAGCCCCCCCGCCGCCACTTCCGCCACCGAAGTCGCCGCCGCCTTGATCATAGCCACCGCTCGATGACCCACCGAAGTCACCACCGCCACCACCACCGGAATTCCGGCTGTCGAGCATTGTGAGGGTGGAATTGAAGCCTTGTAGGACCACTTCCGTCGAGTAGCGGTCCTGCCCCTGCTGATCCTGCCATTTCCGGGTCTGCAACTGCCCCTCAATATACACTTTCGCGCCCTTTTTGAGATATTGCTCGGCGATCCGGCAAAGACCTTCATTAAAAATCACCACACGGTGCCATTCGGTCCGCTCCCGGCGTTCCCCTGAGCTCTTATCCCGCCAGCTTTCACTGGTGGCAATCCGCAGGTTACACACCGGGTTGCCGTTCTGCATGCTGCGGATCTCTGGATCTGCACCCAGATTTCCTACAAGAATGACTTTATTGACACTTCCGGCCATGTTGAGACGCCCCTTCATTTATTCGCTTAAAGCTGGTTAATTGTCGCCGAACCTAAACCAACAGCCGAACGACTGCCACGTCAAAAAGAGCGCCAAACCCGCTCTTTTTTCGCTCAACTTGGCTCTTGCCAGAATCAAGCAGCAATGGCATTTGTTCTTAATATGTTCCGTTTGATTGCCAAGCGTCAAGCAATAGAGAAAGTTTCTTGAATGACAACTCTCCTGACAGAACGCCTTCTGTTGCGTCCGTATAAAAGAGACGAAGCTCACTTAATCCATTCGCTGACCAGCGATCTGCGGGTGATGTTTTGGCGATCAGAACCAGGGACTATGGAAGAAGCGGAACTCATACTTGCGGAAAAGCTTGGCTTCTATGAGGAATTTGGCATGGGGTTTTGGCCAGTGTTTCTTCGGGAGACCAATGAGTTCTTGGGGCAGGTTGCGCTGCAGCCATTGCCTGAAACGGGAGAGCCTGAGATTGGCTACCATTTTCATGTTGCGGCCCAGGGAAAAGGCTACGCCACTGAAGCCGCGAAGTGTGTGCTGCATCATGGGTTCATCGATATGGAGTTGGACAGAATTGTCGCAGTGATCCTTCCAGACAACCATCCCTCGCATGCTGTGATGAAAAAGCTAGGATTGCCCTATGCCGGCGACCTGATGAAAGGCGATATGATCCACAATTATTTCGCCCTAGAGCGCCCCGCCTACCTGGCCCGCCAGCAATAACCAGCTTGAACCGTAAGACGTCGGAAGAACCAATAGCTTTATGCAAAAGAATATCTCCATCGCCGGTGCGCGCGAGCACAATCTCAAGAATGTGACGATTGATCTGCCGCGCGACGAGCTGATCGTGATCACCGGTCTGTCCGGATCCGGCAAGTCTTCGCTTGCTTTCGATACGATCTATGCGGAAGGTCAGCGGCGATATGTTGAGAGCCTGTCGGCTTATGCGCGCCAGTTCCTGGAGATGATGCAAAAGCCTGATGTGGATCAGATTGATGGCCTCTCGCCCGCCATCTCCATCGAGCAGAAAACCACGTCCCGCAACCCGCGCTCGACTGTCGGGACGGTGACGGAAATCTACGACTATATGCGCTTGCTCTGGGCCCGTGTCGGCATTCCCTATTCGCCCGCCACCGGACTTCCCATCGAGAGCCAGACGGTCACGCAAATGGTGGACCGTGTAAAAGCGCTGCCGGAAGGTACTCGGCTCTATCTGCTAGCACCCATCGTGCGGGGCCGCAAAGGCGAGTATCGCAAAGAATTTGCGGAGCTGCTGAAGAAGGGCTTTCAGAGGGTGAAGATCGATGGCGCGTTCTATGAGCTGGATGATCTGCCCACCCTCGACAAAAAGTACAAGCACGATATCGATGTTGTCGTGGACCGGATTGTCGTGCGCAATGATCTCGGGAACCGTCTCGCGGACTCCTTTGAGATTGCTCTGCAACTGACGGACGGCATTGCGGTTGCTGAATTCGCCGACCTGAAAGACGGTGAAAAGGAACCCGAGCGCATCGTCTTCTCGTCTCGCTTCGCCTGCCCGGTCTCTGGCTTCACAATCGATGAAATCGAACCGCGGCTGTTTTCCTTTAACAATCCATTTGGCGCCTGCCCGTCTTGTGATGGGTTGGGCACGCAATACTTTATCGACCCTGATCTCGTGATCCCGGACCAAGGCTTGTCAATCCGCAAAGGGGCGGTTGCACCCTGGTCCAAGTCAACCTCGCCCTACTACACCCAGACGCTGGACAGTATCGCGAAACATTACAAGTTCTCCGTGACCGTGCCCTGGAGCGAACTGCCGAAGAAAGCGCAAGATGCCGTGCTCTACGGGTCAGGCGATGACGTCATCACTTTCTCCTATGACGATGGCTTGAGGTCTTACAAAACCAAGAAACCCTTTGAGGGGGTGATCCCCAACCTCAACCGTCGCTGGCGAGAGACCGACAGCGCCTGGGCCCGCGAGGAAATCGAAAAATTTCAGGACGTCACAGACTGTGAAGCCTGCACAGGTTTTCGCCTGAAGCCGGAAGCACTCGCCGTCCGCGTCGGCGATAGTCATGTCAGTCAGGTGGCGCAACTCTCGATCAAGGAAGCAGATGTGTGGTTCGCCAGCATCGACAAAAAGCTTACGAAGAAGCAAAACGAGATTGCCGGTCGCGTCCTGAAGGAAATTCGCGAACGCCTCCACTTTCTCAACAATGTGGGCCTCGATTATCTGAGCCTGTCTAGGAATTCTGGAACCCTGTCCGGCGGCGAAAGCCAACGCATTCGGCTTGCCTCTCAGATCGGCTCAGGGCTGACTGGCGTTCTCTATGTGTTGGACGAACCGTCTATCGGGCTCCACCAGCGTGACAATGAGCGGTTGCTCGCGACCCTTCGTCGGCTACGCGATCTCGGCAATACAGTGATCGTTGTTGAGCATGACGAAGATGCAATCCGTACGGCAGACTATGTGGTTGATATCGGCCCTGGCGCTGGCATTCACGGCGGCGAAGTTGTCGCTAAAGGCACGCCTAAAGACATCATGGCGAGCCCGGACAGTCTCACAGGGAAATACCTGACAGGCCTCGAACAGATCGACATTCCCGCTGAACGCCGCCCTGTATCTGATGCCAAAAAAGTCAGCATGGTTGGGGCGACCGGCAACAACCTTAAAAATGTCACCGCGGAGATTCCGCTGGGCACGTTTACCTGCGTGACGGGCGTCTCAGGCGGCGGAAAATCCACCCTTCTCATCGAGACAATCTATAAGGCGATTGCGCGCCGTTTGAACAATACACGCACGCACCCCGCCCCTTTCGATCAGATTGAGGGTCTGGAGCATCTCGACAAGATTATCGACATCGACCAGTCACCGATTGGCCGAACCCCACGCTCTAACCCTGCAACTTACACTGGCGCCTTCACACATATTCGGGACTGGTTTGCAGGCCTGCCGGAAGCCAAGGCACGTGGATACAAGCCTGGACGCTTCTCCTTCAACGTCAAGGGCGGCCGCTGCGAGGCCTGTCAGGGGGACGGCGTCATCAAGATCGAAATGCACTTCCTGCCCGACGTCTATGTTGAGTGTGATGCTTGCCACGGGGATCGTTACAACCGCGAAACCCTGGAAGTGAAATTCAAGGACAAGTCGATCGCTGACGTCCTCGACATGACCGTTGATGAGGCCCAAAGCTTCTTCAAGGCAGTACCCTCCGTGCGTGAAAAGATGGACGTGCTGCAACGTGTCGGTCTTGGCTATATCAAGGTGGGTCAACAGGCGACAACCCTGTCCGGCGGTGAAGCTCAACGGGTGAAACTTGCAAAGGAACTCTCCAAACGCGCCACCGGTCGGACCATCTACATTCTGGATGAGCCGACAACCGGTCTCCATTTCCACGATGTGAAGAAACTTCTGGATGTGCTCCATGAGCTTGTCGACACCGGCAACACGGTCGTCGTGATTGAGCACAATCTGGAAGTCATCAAGACCGCAGACTGGATCATCGATCTGGGGCCAGAAGGCGGTGATGGTGGCGGTGAAGTGGTCGCTGAAGGCCGACCAGAAGACGTGGCGGAAGAGCCACGCTCCTACACCGGGCAATATCTACGCTCGCTTCTGAAGCGGTCTGGACGCGCACCGGCGAAGAAGAAACCTACAACAAAGAAAGTCGCTGCACCCAAATCCAAGACAAAGCCCAAGGCGCCAGCGAAAAAAAGCGTCGCGAAGAAAGCTGCTCCAAAGAAGACAGGCAAGAAGAAAACCGCTCCCAAACGCAAAACAACAAGGCGCTCTCCCCGTCAGGCCGCGGAATAGAGGCTGACTAACCGCAAGGAACACTCACCCTCAACCAAGAGTGCTCTGTTAGGAGCCGAACCTCTTTAGTGTGAAGCAGGCCAGCCGGAGAGCGCCGCGCCTGTCAATGGCCAGCGGGGGGCATCTGGCCCAGCCATGCTCACCCCACCTTTTCACAAAAGAGCTATGTGCTCGGCTGCTTACAATTGCATAGACTAATACGAGATCATCAAATTGGAACCGGTATTTCATAAAGCCGGGATATATCGGGGGACATCATGGACAATCTCATTCGTCGCGACTTCCTAAAGGGCTTCGCGGGCCTGGCGGGATGCTTTGTGGCATCCGCAAGTTTCGTAGTGACTCCGGCGTTTGCTGATGAAACCCGCATAAATACAAATCGGTTCCCACAGGGGCTGGCGTCCGGCGACCCCCAACCTGACGCTGTATTGCTCTGGACACGGGCGGTCCCAGATATACTGGCTGGGACTGTTGATCTGATTTGTCAGATGTCGACAGACGAGGCTTTTTCCGCCGTTGTCGTGGAAACGCCCGTCTCCGTTACCGCTGAGAGCGACTTCACCGCGCGGGTATTCATCGAGGGCCTCACTCCCGATACAAGATATTTCTATCGTTTCATCGCCGATGGTGAAGTTGGTGCTCATACCGGACGGACGCGGACGGCACCAGCAGCTAACGCGGAACGCCCTGTTCGCTTCGCTTTTGCCTCCTGCCAAAAATATGAGTCTGGCTTCTATGGCGCCTGGGCAAGACTTGTCGCTGATGATGAAGCGGCTCCTGCAGAGGAACAATTGGACTTCGTCCTGCACCTCGGTGACTTCATTTATGAGGTCATCGGCGACGTGCCGGAGGGGGTCGACGCATCACGAAAAATCCCGCCTTTCCCGGATGGCTCAACGCCCTGGGTCCCGGATGGGTCGAAACCCTATTGGACCGAGGGGGCCACATGGGCGGTGACAGTCGATGACTACCGTCACCTCTACAAAACCTATTTGAAGGACCCTCACCTGCAGGCGGCACGAGCGCGCTTTCCATTCGTCTGCACCTGGGATGACCACGAGTTCACCAATGACAGCTGGCAAAGCCATGACACCTATTTCCGTCCTGGCATCCCCGCACAAAAACGAAAGGTCGCGGCGAACCAGGCCTGGTTCGAATTTGTCCCGGCGCTGCTGACGAACTCGGCCTCGATAGCAGACGTTGCAAATGAAGCGAGCGATTTTGCCCGCACGCAGGTGCAGGACGCAGCCTATGAGGATTATGACTCAGCATTCCTGAATACCAATGAGGACAACCGCCGCGCGCTAGACTCCATGACCATCTATCGCTCCCTGTCCTGGGGCAAGATGTTGGACCTTGTCGTCACAGACTTGCGGTCTTACCGCAGCCCGCCAGTCCTGACGGAAGACGTGCGGGAGCTCTTGAGCGGCAGCGCTCGTCTCGCTCCGGTCCGTTTGATCAAGGAATTGGATGCGGGCAAAACCGCTAATGATGGACAACCTCCAGAGAAGCTGACTTACGAAGACAAGGAGATCGACAACCCGAGAAGAAACAGCCCCGCTGGGACCTGCATGGGTGCGAAACAAAAAGCTTGGTTCAAAGCCGTGATGCAAAACTCAACTGCCACCTGGCGAATCTGGGCGAACTCTATCCCGGCTGTGTCGCTCCGCTTGGATTTGAACAATGTGCCTGCTGCCGATCTGGAGGACAGCTATCTGGGCGTGGATGCCTGGCAGGGCTTTCCGGGAGAGCTGAGCGAACTGATGGCGTTTCTCCGCGACAACCATATTGCCAACACCATCTCCTGCTCCGGTGACTATCACACCCATGCAGCCGGTCGGCTTGCGCCCAATCTGGACGAAGACAACCCCGACTTCGTCGCGGTCGACTTCGCAACCACCAGTATTAGCTCCGGCAACCTTTTCAATGGCGCAGAGCGTGGCACACCTGAGGGTGATCCATTCCGCCAATTTGTCGCGTATGAGAGCGGAGGACAGCTCGTCGAGAATTTCAATAACACCGTGGTCAACGGCATGTTGAGCGGCCTGACGGCTGCCTACTCCGGCAGCGCCTTTTTGGCCGGACTAATCGCTTCCGATAAGGCGAGCCCCGGATTGGACTATCTGGATGGCAATGCGCATGGCTTCGGTCTTGCCATGATCGCGGAGGACGGCGCGACCATATCCCTCGTCAATGTAGGGTCGGTTCTGGAAGAGCCGAGGCCTGAGGGGCAGCCTGTTTTGCGGCGGGCGACTTTTCATGTGCCCAAATGGACCGCAGACAGCCAGCCAAGCCTTGAGAACCGCACATTTGAAGGAACACCGCCTTTTCCCTTTTCGTGACAGGTCCGTCATTTCCTGCCTATCATGATTGCAATAAGAATTGAGAGGAAGGGAGAGACGGAATGTCAGTGAAAGAGTATGCGGAGCTTGACGGATTGGCACTCGGCGAAATGGTCAAAACGGGCGACGTGAGTGCTGCTGAACTCGCCGAAGAGGCCATCAGCCGGATCGAGAAACATAATCCAACCCTCAACGCCGTCGTGACCAAACTCTACGATGTTGGACGAAAAGCTGCCGAAAACCCGGTGGACGGTCCGTTCAAAGGCGTCCCCTTCCTTCTTAAAGACATCATGGGAGATCTGGCGGGCGTTGAAACACGTTCAGGATCGCGCTTTATGTCTGGTGTTCCGGCTGCCCAGGATTCCACCCTGACCGCACGCTTTAAAGCTGCAGGCGTTTCCATTCTCGGGAAAACAAATGTGCCCGAGTTCGGCCTGCTGCCAACAACTGAGTCTGCGCTCTATGGAGCTGCGCGGAATCCCTGGAACATCGAGCATTCCACCGGCGGATCCTCTGGCGGGTCTGGCGCAGCTGTTGCGGCAGGCATTGTTCCCCTGGCGCATGCAAATGATGGCGGCGGCTCGATCCGCATCCCAGCTGCTTGCTGTGGACTTGTTGGCCTTAAACCAACCCGTGCGCGCAACCCGCTCGGTCCCGTTCTTGGAGACGTGATGGGCGGTCTCATCAGCGAACATGTGGTGAGCCGATCCGTGCGTGACAGTGCGGCAATGCTCGATTGCACAGAGGGACCGGAACCGGGTGATCCCTACTTTGCGCCTCCCAAAGAGCGTCCCTATTTGGAGGAAGTCAGCCGTGACCCTGGCAAGTTACGCATTGCCTTCAGCACAAAAGACCTTGAAGGCAAGAGCCTCGATCCGGAGTGCGTCAGGGCGATTGAAAACACAGGGAAACTTCTGAGTGACCTCGGGCACACTGTGGAAGAAGCAACGCCTGCAATCCCCATGGAAATGCTTTCAGAAGCGTTCATGGCGGTTTGGGCCGCGGGCCTCGCAGCGGGAATTGACGCGTTCGCCGGCGCAACCGGGCAGACACCGGGAGACAATGAGCTCGAAGGACTCACCTGGGGGCTCTATCAGGCAGGCAAGGAAGTTACGGCCTCCCAATATCAACATGCTTTGGCGGGTTTTCAGATGTTGGGCCGGGAAATGGCCCGCTTCCATTCCACTTATGATCTCTGGATGACGACAACCCTGGGCGCGCCGCCGATTGAGCTTGGGCGGATCGACACTGGGAACCGGAATGCTGCAGAAGCTTTTGCACCGGTTATCGACTATGTGCCTTTCACGGCCATTGAAAACGCGACAGGTCAACCGGCTATTTCTCTGCCACTGCACTGGAGTGACACAGGCCTGCCCGTCGGCGTCATGTTTGCGGCGGCCTTCGGCGAAGAAGGCCTGCTCTACCGTCTTGCGGGTCAGCTTGAACAGGCAAAACCATGGGCCGGTAAGCACCCGACCATTTGGAACTAACGAATTTCGAAAACGGACCATCCTGGGGAGGATCACATGAGCTTTAAGGAATATGCGGACTATGACGGTCTCGGCCTGGCAGAATTGGTTTCCAAGGGCGATGTGACACCGTCTGAACTGACGGAAGCCGCCATTGAGCGCATTGAAGAGCACAATGACACACTAAATGCCGTCGTCCACAAAGGCTACGAAGACGCACGAGAAACCGCGAAGAGCGACCTGCCGAGCGGACCGTTTAAGGGCGTTCCTTTTCTCATCAAGGATCTGGGGCTCAAGGTCACCGGCTGGCCACGCACGAATGGCAGTGCTTTTACCAAAGATACGGTCGACACCATGGACAGCGAGCTGACCAAACGGTTCCGCGCATCAGGCGTTGTCTTTGTCGGGAAAACCAACACGCCGGAATATGGCATCACAGGAACAACGGAGTCCGGTCTGCTCGGGCCGTGCCGGAACCCTTGGAATCCGGATCATATTTCTGGTGGCTCGTCTGGTGGCGCGGCCGCAGCCGTTGGGGCTGGGATCGTCCCTCTGGCACATGCGAGTGATGGCCTCGGTTCCATTCGGATTCCCGCTGCCTGCTGCGGCCTTGTCGGAATGAAGGTCACACGGGACCGAAACCCAAACGGCCCAGACGATTTTGATCGGGCAATCGGTTTCAGTGTCGACCATGTGGTCTCGAGAACCGTGCGGGACAGTGCCGCCATGCTTGATGCGACCGGATATCCTGAGCCTGCTTCTCCCTATGCGCCGCCACCCAAAGAACGCCCTTACATGGAGGAAATTCAGCAGAGCCCCGGGAAACTCAAGATCGCCTATTCCAGCGAGACACCCAGCAAAAAGCCGATTGATCCGGAAGTTCAGAAGGGTTTTGAAGACACCGTAGACATGCTGAAAAGCCTCGGCCACGAGATGATTGATCGCAGTCTGGATGTGGACTTTAAGGCCTACTACCGCGCGCAAGGTGCCGTGAGCGCAGGGAACTTTGCTGCAGGTATGCGTCGACGCATTGAACAGATCGGACGCGAACCGCGCGAAGACGAACTGGAACCTCTCACCTGGGCGGCCTTCAAAGGCGGATCTAAAGTAACCGCGGAACAGGCTATGCATGGTTGGCAGACACTTCGGCTGCTCAATCGGCAGGTGTTGGAGCATTTTGAGGAGTTTGATGTCTTTCTCCAACCCGTGCTGGGCACGCCACCGCCAGAAATTGGCGTCATTGACCCGGTGCGCCTGGAGCCCCGGGAAGTGAACAAACGACAGGGAAATGCATTCCCTTACACCCCACCCTTCAATTTTACGGGCCAGCCGTCCCTGTCACTGCCGCTCTGTTGGAGCGAAAAGGGACTGCCTTTCGGAATGATGTTTACCGGCGGGTATGGCGACGAAGCCACCCTCTTCCGGCTGGCAGCGCAGCTGGAGACGGAAAAACCCTGGATCCAGAAACGTCCACCCGTTTGGTCATAATCCTGAGAGTTGCCGGAGGCCGCGAACCCTGATACCTCACCTCTCATGACAAAGCCCATTCATATCATTGGCGGCGGCATGGCCGGGTCCGAGGCCGCCTGGCAGGTGACCCGGACAGGAACGCCGGTAATCCTGCATGAAATGCGCCCCGAACGGGGCACCGACGCCCATCAGACAGATGGTTTGGCGGAGTTGGTCTGCTCCAATTCTTTCCGCTCGGATGATTGGGAGAATAATGCTGTCGGCCTCCTTCATGAGGAAATGCGCAAATGCGGATCTCTCATCATGTCAGCTGCGGCTGAAGCGAAGGTTCCTGCCGGAAGTGCCCTCGCCGTCGATCGTGAGCATTTCTCCGGGGTGGTCACAAAGACGCTGGAAGCTGAGCCGCTGATCACCATTGAGCGCGGCGAAGTTGTCGGCCTTCCACCCGAAGATTGGGGACCGAGCATTATTGCGACAGGGCCGCTCACCTCAGAAGCACTGAGCAGCGCCATAGGTGAAGCAACCGGCAAGGATGAACTCGCCTTCTTCGATGCGATCGCGCCTATCATCTACACAGATACAATTGATTTTGACGTGTGCTGGTATCAGTCCAGATATGACAAGGTTGGTCCGGATGGCGACGGCAAGGATTACATCAACTGTCCCATGAATGAGGAACAGTATAACACCTTCATCACCGCCCTTCTGGAAGGTGATAAAACCGACTTCAAAGAATGGGAAGAAAACACCCCCTACTTCGAAGGTTGTCTTCCCATTGAGGTAATGTCCGAGCGCGGCCGGGAAACCTTGCGCCACGGGCCGATGAAACCGGTTGGGCTGACAAACCCACACAATCCAGACGTTAAGGCCTACGCGGTTGTGCAGCTGCGCCAGGACAATAAGCTGGCCACGCTCTACAATATGGTGGGATTTCAAACGAAGCTCCGCCATGGCGAACAGAAACGCATTTTCCGAATGATCCCAGGGTTGGAGAGAGCGGAATTCGCCAGGCTCGGCGGCCTTCACCGAAACACATTCCTCAACTCGCCGCGCCTGCTGGATGACACCATGCGTCTGAAGTCACATCCGCATGTTCGCTTTGCAGGCCAAATCACCGGGGTTGAAGGATATGTTGAGAGCGCTGCCATGGGGCTGATGGCGGGGCGTTTCGCTGCCTTGGAAGCAGTCGGGCTAATTCCGACGCCGCCACCCGCGACCACTGCTTTTGGAGCCCTCATCAGTCACATCACCGGTGGTGCGGATGCAAAAACCTTCCAGCCGATGAATGTGAACTACGGGCTGTTGCCGCCAATGGAAGTGCCCAAACCTGCAGACGGCAAGCGCCTTCGCGGCAAAGAAAAAGGCAGAGCACGGAAAACAGCTATGAGCCATCGGGCTTTGCAGGATCTTGAGGCCTGGCTAAATCCAGCTTCCGTTGCCGCAGACTAGGCCTGGAATTGTTTCGACCAGCGAACGCGCAAATACCTCATTTGTCGTCGAAAAGCGGGAATGTCGCTGGAGTGATGGAATAGATCGAACCCAGGTGATCTGAATTTCCCAATATAGAGCGAACGTAAGACTGTCGGTAGCAAGGCCGACACCAGATTTGCATTGGACCGCAAATCAAGGTCTCCCGCATTCACCATTAGGTCTTCCGCGTATATCAGGATTTCCTCGATAGCACGTTTAATGCCCAGAGAAGATGCCCCTTGAAAAACTGCATGAGGATCAATGTCATGCTGCCTCATAAGATCCAGCGGCAGGGACAGCTGAGAGGACGCCGCATCATGCGGTATGCGCCGCAGCTGATTGATCAAGCCGAACACCATCAAATGGGTTGTAGCGATTGTTGAAGTTTCTTCATTCAGGATTTCACCGGTGATGCGGCTGGTACATTCCAAATGTCGCACCGCGACTTGACGCTGAAATTCGATGAGTTCCTCCAGTGTAGCGAAGGGTTGCTCGGCAAGGTCGCGCGCTCGAAGGTCAACGAATGAAACCAGATCTGCTGGCGCTATTCCGTGATCGAAGATCGTCTCTGCGAGCGCCGCCGCAATCTCATGCCCCGGATTGCTCAGCGGTGTCATGGTTTCAAGCGTTTCGCGCCACCATTGAAAACGGATGTCGGCGAGCATCGGTTCGCTAACAGTCGTGGGGATGCGCATCATTTCCGCGTCGAAGGAAAAATATGCCGCCAAGGGTCCACGGATCGGCTCTGGCGAGAGCAGAACCGCCAGATAGCGATCATGGTCAAACCGCTTCAGCTGATCAAGACAATAGTGGAAACGATCCTGCTTCATGGGTCCTGCGTCAAAAAAGAACGGGACTGCTCTCAAATGAAAGCAGCCCCGAAAATCTAGTAAGCTCCGGGGCTACTCCCCGACGCGTCTTAATAAATGTTTTGCGCTGAAACCATTGCAAACAGCATTGGGATCGAGAGCAAAGTATTGGTGCGCGAGAAAGCTTTAGCGGTTCCGGCTGCTTTTGCTTTCGCATCTGCCTCAGCGTCAACCATGCCAAGAGCGATCTTCTGGTTCGGCCAGATGACAAACCAGACGTTGAACCACATAATTGTGCCAAGCCACATGCCGATACCAATGGCGATGTTTTTGTCCACGGCAAACCCGTTCATTGCGCCCAGAGTGAAGGCATCAAGGAGATAGCCGTTCATCGACGCGAGCAGAATGCCGGTCACGATGGTCGCCATGGCACCCCAGCGGAACCACCAGAGAGCTTCCGGTGCAATCACTTTGGAGATTGCAGGTTTCTGTTCGTCAGGAATATTTCCCATGTTCGGGATCTGCACGAAGTTGAAATACCACAAGAGACCGATCCACATGACACCGCTCAGGACATGCAGCCAGCGCATAATGAAGGTACCAAAGGCGTGGTCAAAAGTACCACCCCAATTGAGATACATAAGAAGTAGAACGGCTGCGACGACAAAACCGGCAATAACGGTATTTCGCAGCGAATCTAGAATTGCAGACATGGGTTGCTGTCCCCCTATTTTGCGTGTGCGTCAGATGGTCAACGCACAAGCCACCTTCTCGCCCCACTAGACTGGCAACCGGGTAAAACCGGCCAAAACCAAAAACGACTCACCGGGCGAGCCAAAGAATTTGTCTGGTGAGATTAGGAGCTTCGGTCAGAAAAGCCAAGCAATCCCAGCGAAGAAAAGTAAAGAAAATTCTTTATTCAATGGCAATAAGCGCCGCAGCGACGCGCCGTTGTTCGCCAAGTAGCACATTATATGTGCGGCAGGCCGCGCCAGTGTCCATAACCTCAAAATGCAAAGGGATGTTTGTGAGATGGTCTCTCACCTCCCTAGAAGGAAATCGAAGCGACACGCCTGTTCCGATCAGGAGAAGATCGTAGCTTTCAATCGCCGCCGCAATCTCATCAAAATGATTGGGTGCCACCTCATCAATTGTCCTCGCACCCCAGGGAAACATGCCGACGTCCGGTAGCAAATACATTGAGCCTTCGACACGTTTCTTATCGATACGAAAGCCCATATCACCGTAGGCGTCGATGGGTGGCTGACGGCCAAAGTCCGTGTTGGAGAGTTCCATCCGCCTACACGGATGGTGTGGAACTTGGGGCTGCGACGCTCCAGTCACGTTTCACACCAAGGATCATAAGCAGCGGTGCTGCGATGAAAATCGATGAATAGGTACCAATAAAGACGCCCCACATCATCGCAAACGTAAATCCGCGAATAACTTCTCCACCAAAGATATAGAGCGCTAACAGGGCGAGCAGCGTCGTAATGGAGGTCATTGCGGTGCGTGAAAGTGTTTCGTTGATAGAACGGTCAAGCAGTTCGTCCAGGTTGAGCTTCTTATACTTCCGTAGGTTCTCCCGCACCCGGTCATAAACCACCACGGTGTCATTCATCGAATAGCCAACAATTGTCAAGATTGCCGCGATGATCGACAGATTGAACTCCAGCTGGAAGATCGAAAATATCCCGATGGTCAGCAGCACGTCATGCAGCAGTGCGAGGACGGCACCAACAGAGAATTGCCACTCAAAGCGGAACCAGATGTAAACGAGCATAAGGATCACGGCAATCACCACAGCCAGTGTGCCGGCCTCAATCAGTTCAGAACTTACTTTTGGACCAACGACTTCTACACGCCGATATTCGACACCTTCACCAAGTTCAGCTCGAATGAGTTCAACGACGCTTTGGTCACTCCCCTCTGTTTCGGCCTGTTGTTCCACACGAATGAGGACTTCATTTGGGGCGCCAAATTCCTGAACCTGAACATCGCCCAGATTGAGCAAAGACAATCGATTTCTGAGACCGCCAATATCCGCTGGGCCCTCTGTCCCGATCTCGATCATGGTGCCGCCTCGGAAATCGATCCCGAAGTTTAGACCATTTGTCAAAAACAATCCCATGGAGGCAACGACCATCAGCATGGATACGGCATAGGCGACATACCGCAAAGCAACAAACCTAAAGGCAGTGTTTTCGGGAACGAGCTTAAGTCTAAACATGGGCAGCGCTCCTAAAGGATCAACTCTTTGGGCCGCCGAGCGCGGAACCAAAGAGCCACCATCAGTCGAGTGACGACGAAGGCGGTGAAAACAGATGTGATAATCCCGACACCCAGTGTCACGGAGAAACCACGGACGGGTCCTGATCCAAGCTGGAACAGAATTGCCGCTGCTATGAAGGTTGTGATGTTTGCATCAAGGATGGTCGTCAGCGCCTTGTCATAGCCAATTTGGATGGCATTGATCGGCGTTTTTCCATTCCTGATTTCTTCTCGTATACGCTCGAAGATGAGCACGTTGGCGTCAACCGCCATCCCGATGGTCAGAACGATGCCCGCGATACCAGGCAACGTAAGAGTGGCACCAAGAATGGAGAGTGTCGCGGCAATCAGGAACACATTGACGATCAGCGCCACGTTGGCAAACACGCCAAACAGGCCGTAGGAAAGCGCGATATAGATGATAACGGCTGCAAAGCCGATGATGGCCGCAATACGTCCGGCTTCCACGCTATCTGCGCCAAGGCCTGGACCAACCGTTCGCTCTTCCAGAATGTTCAACGGCGCAGGTAAAGCACCCGCCCGCAGCAGGACAGCCAGATCGTTGGCTGTCTGAACAGTATAACCGCCTGAAATTTGCCCGCGTCCACCCAGAATGGGTTCGCGGATATTCGGCGCGCTTATCACTTCATTGTCCAGCACGATGGCGAACGGGCGGCCAACATTTGCTGCCGTAACTTCGCCAAACTTACGCGCGCCTGACGTATCGAATTGGAAAGTAATGATGGGCTCATTGGTCTGCTGATCAAACCCCGGCTGCGCGTCTGTCAGGCTCTCACCGCTCACCATCACTCGCTTGCGCACAAGTATCGGCTGAGGCGGCTCAAACTCTGTCATATAGAGAATTTCGGCCCCCTGGGGAACACGCGTCGCAAGCGCTTGTTGTGCGGTCATCGTCTGGTCGACCAGTCGGAAGGAAAGTTTCGCCGTTTTGCCGAGCAGAGCTTTTAAGCGTTCAGGATCATCAAGACCTGGCACTTCCACCACAATACGCTTGTCGCCCTGCCGCTGAATGCTGGGTTCGGTCGTTCCAAGTTCATCAATCCTGCGGCGAACAATCTCAATGGACTGGGACACGGCTGAACGCGCTCTGGTGGTGCGTGATGCTTCTGTCGGCGCAAGTGTGATCTTGCCGCCTTCCCCAAGCGTGACGTCCAGGTCCTGTTCAGCGCCACCCCCAAATAGATTTGTGCTGATCTGTGTTGAGAGACCGCGTAGTGCTTCGAGACCGCGCGTTTCATCTTCTGGCTTGCGGATGCGTACCACAACTTCGCCCTGAGAGATGCCAAGGCCTGTATAGCCAATAGGTCCACCTTCAAGGTCGCGGTTCCGAAGAGTCGCGCGAACATCGGCGCGCAGGTTTTCGAGCCGTTCTGTTTGAACAGCGTTCGTATCGACTTCCAGCAGCAGATAGGAACCACCCTGAAGATCAAGACCAAGAACAATCTGGCGCTGTGGCACCCAGTCCGGCAGATCAGTCAGTTGTTCTTCAGAGAAGAAGTTCGGGATCGTGTAAATGAGGCCAGCAAGGCTCAGCAGAACGATCAGCGTGATTTTCCAGGGTTCGAAACGAAGCATGAGAACGCCTTTAAGTGAAGCGAAACGGAGCGACCGTCAGGCGTCTTTGTTTGTGTTTGCCGCGTCAGGGGCCGGCTGAGATTTTGAACGCACGTTCGAGAGCGTGCTCTTTATGACTTTAATCCGAACGCCATCGGCAATTTCCACCTGAACGTCATCGCCGTCGCTCACTTTGGTGACTTTGCCCATGATCCCGCCCGCGGTAATAACTTCGTCACCGCGCCGCACCGCATTCACCATTTCAGCATGATCTTTGGCCCGTTTCTGCTGAGGCCGAATGACCAGGAAATACATGATCGCGAAGATCGCAACCAACGGAAAGACGAACGATAGAAGCTCTCCCCCACCCCCGGCGGCGGTTTCAGCATAGGCGGGCGTAATAAACATTCGATGGCTCTCCGTGGCGGCCAGAAAACAGAATCCGGCATTAGGTCAAGTTTGGCGCGGACTATACCGGCACGGGGACACTTTGCAAAGCCAGTATCCCTTTGTAAACCGGGACTTAGAGGCTTTTTTGCCGATATGGGATGGCCCTTGGATAACCCCTAGGACAACATTGACGAAGAAGGCTCAAATGATACGGTCCCGCCTCATGACTGAGATGAAATCAACACCTGACCATGCCCTGTTGGAGCGCATCGCGATAGCGCTAGAGCGCCTTACGCCGACACCACAAATTCCTGCTGATTTGAGCACCGCTGACGCTTTTCTTTGGCAGTCCGACAACGCAACTTTGAGCCCAGTCCAATCCGTCGCGCGCGTTGATATCGGTCTCCTCAAGGGAGTGGATCGCCAGAGAGACCAGCTCCTGGAAAACACAGAGCGGTTTGCCAAGGGCCTTCCAGCCAACAATGCGCTTCTTTGGGGTGCCAGAGGCATGGGAAAGAGCTCGTTGGTCAAGGCGGTGCACGGCACCATCAATCATCAAAACCCGGGCGCGCTCGTGCTCGTCGAAATCCACAGGGAAGATGTGGAAAGCCTGCCCGCCCTCATGACGCTTCTGAAGAGCGCAGGCCGCCAGACGGTTGTGTTCTGTGATGACCTGTCCTTTGACAAGGACGAGACAAGCTACAAATCCCTCAAAGCAGTGCTGGAAGGCGGGATTGAGGGTCGTCCAGACAATGTGATCTTCTATGCAACGTCCAACCGGCGCCATCTGATGCCCCGCGACATGATGGAGAATGAGCGTTCAACGGCGATCAATCCTTCAGAGGCCGTCGAAGAACGAGTTTCTCTGTCTGACCGATTTGGTCTCTGGCTGGGCTTTCACAAATGCAGCCAGGATGAATACCTGTCTATGGTGCAAGCTTACGCAACGCGCCATCACCTCAAAATCTCGGAAGAAGATCTCCGTACCGGGGCCATCGAATGGACGGCCACCCGCGGCAGCAGATCAGGCCGTGTCGCCTGGCAATACATCCAGGATGTGGCTGGTCGCTTGGGACAGAAACTCTGAAGCGTTTCCAGGAAAAGTGTTAGCGGTTTTCGGTCCGGAAATGCAACACAAGAAGCGCTAACCGCTCATCGCCTTGATGGGGTCAAGAGCTTGGGAGCCGCGCCGGATTTCAAAGTGAACTTGAGCGGTTTGCACACTGCCGGTGCGTCCAGCGAGCGCGATCGTCTGGCCTTTGGTGACGGTGGCTCCACGTTGAACCAGTAGCTCGCCATTATGGGCATAGGCAGTCATCCACCCATTCGAATGTCTGACAAGCAAGAGGTTCCCATAGCCTCGAAGCTCGTTGCCCGCATAGGCAACCACGCCGGTTTGCGCGGCGCGCACGGGGGTGCCTTCCGGCACAGCAATGTTGATGCCGTCATTGTGGAGGCCGTCAGCCTTGGGCCCAAAGCGGGAAATGATCCGCCCCTCTGCAGGCCAGATGAAATCGCCTGTCGCAGGAGGTGGTGTTGCCAAAGGAGGTTTGCTGCGTGGTGTCGGTGCACCAGAAGAAGGCCGCGCAGGTGCCGCTGCAACCTGCGTGTTCCGAGGCTGATCGCCTGGGATGGCGAGCCGTTGGCCAACGCGCAGACTGTTGTCCGGGCCGATGCCATTGGCGGATTTCAGATCGCCCTGCTCAACTTTGTACATGGACGAGATGCGATAGACCGTCTCACCCGGTTTCACCACATGGGTGCGCGCGGTGATTCGGTCTCTTGAGCGCGGCCCCGACGTAGACGCTGGGCGCGCGGCCGGTCTCGCTCGATTACGAACAGACGCGGTCGTGGTCTGAGGCCGCGGACGTGGTCGTGCCGCAGGCCCTGATGAATTGTTGGATGAAGAGGCACTTGGATAGCTGCGATAGTCATATTGACTGTCCCACCAAGGGTCCGAGGACCCGGCGCAAGAGGCCAGGGTCAACGCAAGAAGAACAAGTCCCGCCCGGCTTGCTTGCCGACCAAGTTTTTTTCCAATATTTTCCGCATCTAGGGACATTTTTCCCCCTCAGCTTTCGCGTGCGACCCCCTCAACAAGCGGAACGAATCGCACGGGAAGAAGTTCTTCCACGTTTGCACCGTCTTCATGACGCGTCAGTCGGACAAGCTTTTGGCTTCCCATCTGGCCACCTTGTTCACCGTCCACGTCTACCGGCACCACCATAATACCCCCTACTTTCAATTGGTTAGCCAATTCCAGCGGTATTTCAGGCGCCGCCGCAGTGACGATAATCCGGTCAAAAGGAGCCTGCTCGGGCCACCCTTTGCCGCCATCACCAACCTGCGCGGTAATATTGTGGAAACCAAGAATTTCGAAACGCTTAACAGCGTCGTTTAAAAGCGTCCGATATCGCTCAATTGTGTAAACGCGGCGACACAATTGGGCCAAAACAGCCGCCTGATAACCCGATCCCGTGCCAACTTCGAGCACTTTCATGCGCTCGCCGACCTCCAGCTTCTCCGTCATATAGGCCACGACGTAGGGCTGCGATATGGTTTGGCCACATTCGATGGGCAAAGCATGGTCATCATAGGCCTGTTCAACGAAGGAGCCGGTGACAAAAGCCTCTCTGGGAACCCGCTCAATCGCGGATAAAACCCGTCCATCCCGAATTCCCTGACGTCGAAGCGCCATAACCAGCCTTATTTTGTCGGCCTCCAGCTCTTCTGCAGCTTCCGATCCCTCTGATTTTCCCCCAGCCGTCATGCGAGTCACGGGTCCGAAAAGGCCTGAACGAGCTTCTTCTGAGCTGATCCGTGGCTGAGGTTTAAATGCAGGGGCGTAATCGAAATGCGACCGTCATAGATGGAGCGCAAATCTGTGCCTATTGGCGGGTTAGACGGAATGCGCTGAAAGCCTGTCCAATAATAGGGTTTTCCCATCCCGTCGATCCGCTCTTCGATCTTTACGAGCGATTGGTCTCTCTTCCCCTGACGGGTGATATCGATTCCGCCCACATTGTCGGCGGGTACATCAGGGAAGTTCACATTCATCAAGACGTCATCCTGCCAACCAACCGAGACCAATTCCTCAATAATGCCAGGGCCATGAGTTTCCGCCGTCGCCCAATGCAGGTTCTGCGTGCCGTCAAAGCCAAATGCCTGGCTGAGCGCGATTGAAGGAACACCAAGAACGGTGCCTTCCATAGCCGCCGCGATCGTGCCGGAATAGGTGACATCATCGGCGACATTCTGTCCCCGGTTCACGCCGGACAAGACAAGCGTCGGCGGATTGTCGATCAAGACATGTCGAATGGCCATCAGCACGCAATCGGTCGGCGTGCCTTCTACCGCAAATTTGCGCGGTGAGATTTTGCGAAGCCGAAGAGGCTGCGAAAGCGTAAGCGAATGAGAGGCCCCACTCTGCTCACTCTCAGGCGCAACAATCCAGATGTCAGAGGACAATTGTTTCGCGATCTTCTCCAGAACTTTCAGGCCCGGTGCATGAATGCCATCATCATTGGTTAGAAGAATACGCGTGCCGTCTAACGGCAACTTCTTCTTCGCTCGAATTCGTTTAGCCATCTGCTGTAATGACCTCGAGCCCGCCGAGGTAGGGTTGCAGCACATCTGGAACCGCAACGCTCCCATCTGCTTGTTGGTAATTCTCGAGAATAGCAACCATGGTGCGTCCGACCGCGAGACCCGACCCATTCAACGTATGAACGAATTTTGTGCCCTTCTCGTCGTCAGGCCGATAGCGCGCATTCATCCGTCGCGCCTGAAAATCACCACAGACCGAACAGCTGGAAATTTCTCGATAGGTGTTTTGACCTGGGAGCCAAACTTCAATGTCGTATGTCCGCCGCGCGCCAAATCCCATATCGCCTGTCGATAGAGTCATCGTCCGGAACGGCAGGTCGAGGCGTTTCAGAACGTCTTCTGCACAAGACAACATGCGCTCATGCTCGTCTGCAGACTGGTCCGGCGTTGTGATACTCACCAGTTCCACTTTTGAGAATTGGTGCTGCCGGATCATGCCTCGTGTGTCCCGACCCGCAGACCCTGCCTCTGAACGGAAACACGCCGTATAGGCAGTCAACCGAAGCGGTAGCTCTTCCTCAGACAAGATGCTTTCACGGACCGTATTGGTAAGCGGCACCTCAGCCGTTGGGATAAGCCAGAACCCATCGTCTGTATGGAAGGCTTCCTGGGCAAATTTCGGAAGCTGGTTCGTGCCAAACATAGCATCGTCCTTGACGAGCAAAGGCGGCGAGATTTCCTGATACCCAAATTCTGTCGTGTGCAGGTCGAGCATGAAATTGCCGATGGCCCGCTCCAGACGCGCAAGGTTTTTACGCAGGATAACGAACCGGGAGCCAGACAGCTTTGCAGCTGTTTCGAAGTCCATGAGGCCCAGAGCCTCTCCAATGTCGAAATGCTCTCTAGGTTCGAAATTAAACTGTCGAGGTTCACCAATTTTATGGCGTTCCACATTGGCTTCTTCATCTGCGCCCAGCGGTACATCTTCATGAGGTAGGTTTGGCAGGCCGGAGAGAATGTCTTTGAGAGCCGCGTCCAACCGTCGCTCTTCTTCCTCGCCGTCTTGAATTTTGGTTTTAAGTTCGGCAACTTCCGCCATCAGGGCATTTGCCGTTTCATCATCCCCTTTGCCCTTGGCCGCTCCAATCTGCTTGGAGGCGGCGTTTCGGCGCGACTGGGCGTCCTGCATCGCGGCCACGACCTCTCGGCGCTTGGCATCAAGTTCAAGAATGCGGGATGATTGCGGCTCCATGAACCGCCTTGCAAGGGCTGCATCAAAGGCAGCTGGGTCATCGCGAATGAGTTTGATATCGAACATGGGAAGCCCCAAAACACTAAGAAATGAGGGCGCGAATCAACACCCTTAAAGAAACCTGGATTTAGTACAGGTGTATACGCGGCTCGCGGAATCCCGTCTAGCGTAGCTTCCGAACGGTTATTGCCACCCAGGGAGAAGGACTACCTTCATAACCATCCCCCCCTCATACTCGAGGGATGACACAATCTCCCAGTCTGCCGAGCTTTCATAAAGCTCCCGCAGGCTCTCAAGCGTGAGGTGTGAGTAATGGCGGTGCTTGGTGTCTCTGCAGTCCGATGTGCCGCGCTTATAGTTTGCGAAATGGACGCCGCCTGGCTTTAGGGCCTGGAATAGGGATTGAAGAACGAGTGGAAGTTGGTTTCGGGGGACGTGATGCAGGCCGGCATTCGCCCAGACAGCATCATATTTGTTGAGGACATCCAGTTCGTCGAAACGCATAACGCGCACGTCGCGTTGAAGTCGCTTGGCAGCAATAGCGGCGATTTCGGGGACCCCATCGGTTGGATCGACTTCAAAACCAGCGGCGATCATTGCCTTAGCGTCCCGACCCGCCCCACAGCCAAGCTCGAGGATGTGAGCCCCAACCTGCAGTTGCTCAAGAAAGCTATAGAGGTGTCGGCTGACATTGTCCGGGCGCGATGAAAGGTAGCGCTCTGCCTCCCCCGAGTAATAGTCGAGAGTTTTTGCGTCAAACAGGTCGCTCACGTAGCAGCTTCACCCTCAGCCGCGTCCTTCTCTTCCGCATCTTTTTTGCGCCGTCGTTCAATCAGCGTAACGGAGAGAATGGAAATTTCGTAGAGAACGAGCGTCGGAATACCAAGCCCAAGCTGACTGATAATGTCTGGCGGCGTGAGCACCGCCGCGACACCAAATACGGCCACGACCGCATATTTGCGGCCTTTGCGCAGCTGCGCTGCAGTGATGAGCCCGGCGCGTCCAAGCAATGTCATTAGCACCGGCAACTGAAAGCAGAGACCAAACGCAAAGATGAGCGTCATAATAAGGCCGAGATATTCGCTGACCCGTGGCAGCAGCTCGATGGCGGCCTGTCCCTCACCCCCGGTCTGTTCCATGCCGATGAAGAAGCTGAGTGCCAGCGGCATAATGAAGAAGTAGACCAGCGACGCGCCCATCAAAAACAAAACGGGTGTCGCAATAAGAAAAGGAAGAAATGCCCCACGTTCGTTTTTGTAAAGTCCGGGAGCGACAAACATATAGATTTGTGTCGCGAGAACAGGAAACGCGATAAAGAGCGCTCCAAAAAGCGCCAGCTTCAATTGCGTGAAAAAATACTCCTGAGGTGCCGTGAAAATGAGCTTCACCTCGCTTGCGTCACCAACAGCCTGTTCAAAAGGTACCAATAGAATGTTGAAGACTTGATCAGCAAAATAGAAGCCGACGCCAAAGGCAATAGCGATCGCAATGACTGAGTAGAGAAGTCGCCGACGAAGCTCAATGAGGTGCTCCAGTAAAGGAGCACGTGAGGCATCAATATCCTGTTCGCTCATTGGGCAGCATCCCGAGCGACATCGGTCTTAGGTGCCTCGGTGTCAGGCGCCTCAGGCTTTTCTTCCGGCGGCGGCTCTTTGGCGACTGCCGCTGCATCTGCCGCATCCCCAACCATCTCATCTGGTAGGCCAGGAAGCGGCTTCCCTGCATCATCCAGAGCTTTTCCCACAGACTCCAGCGGGTGTTTGATCGCGTCTTTAACCTGGGAAATCGGGTTGTTGGCTTTCACATCTGCGATTTGTTTGCGCAGTTCATCCAACTCACTCTCGCGGGCCATTTCATCAAAGCTGCGCTGAAATTCACGGGCAGCGCCGCGGATCTTAGCCGTGTACTGCCCAATGGTCCGCATCATTCGCGGCAAGTCCTTCGGTCCAACCACAAGAATGGCCAGCACGCCTAGGAATAGAAGTTCAGTCCAGCCAATGTCGAACATGGGCTCCCAGCTGTTCCGCTAAAGTCGTTCCACGAAGACCGCTGCTAATTTGCGGCAGTTTTGTCTTTTGCTGTTGTCTCAGTCGTCTGAGAGTTGATCGTTTTGGGATCTGCCTGCTGAGCGGCGGTCTGCTGCTCATCGTCGCTCAGGCCTGAGCGGAAGCTCTTAATGCCCTTGGCGACGTCGCCCATCAACTCGGAGATTTTGCCACGACCAAACAGCAAAACAACAAGCACCAATACAATAATGATTTGCCACGGACCTATCTGTCCCATTATCTCTCTCCAAATCCGCTACTTCCAACGAGCGCGGGATCAAATGAATTAGGGCCAAGCATCTCAGATTTACCGCGATACTTCAATGATTTAGGCCCGCTTCTTAACAAATGGGCGCTTGGCAGGAAACTACAAGAGGGGGATAAGTTAACCGGCCTTTGCAGCGGCTTCTGCTTCCCCGGCACTCTCCAGATGCTCATCCAGCGCTTGGCCATATTCTTCTTCTGGCTCATCCTCGCTAAAATCGCCATCCCCGTCGCCGCCTTCACTCGATGGCGTTGGCACGTCGAAATCTGGTGGCAGATTTGCTTCCAGCAGACCGGCCGCACGTAGTTCCTCATGACCGGGCAGATCGCCGATATTTTCCAGACCAAAATGGATCATGAATTCTTCGGTCGTACCATAAGTCACTGGGCGTCCAGGAACCTTACGGCGCCCACGCAAGCGCACCCAGCCGGTTTCCATGAGAACATCGAGCGTGCCCTTAGAAACACTCACACCACGAATTTCCTCAATTTCAGCCCGTGTGACCGGCTGGTGATAAGCAATGATAGCCAGGGTCTCCATAGCAGCGCGAGAAAGCTTCCGTTGTTGGATCGCCTCACGCTCCATAAGGAAAGTCAGGTCATCGGCGGTGCGGAACATCCATTTATTCGCTAGGCGAATGAGGTTCACGCCGCGAGGCGCATACATTTTCTGGAGGTCTTCAATCAGAGCACCAACGTCCGCGCCTTCGGGCAGGCGGGCAGCAATGCTATCAATGTCCAGCGGTTCTGCGGCAGCAAAGAGAAGGGCTTCAATCATCCGAAGCTGCGCAGCGTGATCGTCCCCTGTCGGAAAAGGTGTCACATTATATTCGGCAGCTTCTTCGCCCTCAGGAGCCATTTCTTTCTCCTCAGCCGCCGCTTCAGCCACCTCCACCTCTTCGGCGGCCACTGCTTCGGTCTCTTCCACGATGTCGTTGATCTGCTCGTCTGTCATGGCTTACTCGGCTTCTTGGGTGTCTGGTGTGGGCTCAGTGTCCCGGTCATTTTCGCGAGGAACTTCACGTTTACGTACGAAAATCGGCTGAAACGCCTCGCCCTGCTGCACTTCGATATGTCCGTCTCGCACGAGTTCAAGAGACGCACTAAACGTACTTGCCAAAGCTGTACGCCGCTCTTTGCCGGTGACAAACTCCTCAGGCAACAGAGCATCAATGCGATCCCAATCAATCAACATGCCCATCATCTTCTCAAGGCGCCGACGGGCTGCCTCGATGGCAAAGACCGGCTGCTTCTTGATGATCATCTTTGTGGGCTTTAGAGCCCGGATGCGTTCTTCTGAATAAGCCGTCAGAAGATCGTAGAGCGTACCGGTGTAAATGCTTGTTCGGGTTACTCGAATGCCCTCTGGCGCGCCGCGCTGAAACACATGCTGCCCCATGCGCTTGCGCTTCATCAGCTCTGCAGCAGAGTTGCGCATTGCTTCCAGGCGACGTAGCTGGAAGGCCAGCCGGGCGGCCATTTCTTCGCCGCTCGGCCCCTCTTCCTCCTCTGGTGGGGGAAGAAGCAGTTTTGATTTCAGGAAGGCAAGCCAGGAAGCCATAACCAGATAATCAGCTGCAAGATCAAGCTCTAGCCGTTTGGCTTCATTGATAAATTCGAGATATTGTTCCGCCAGGGGAAGGATCGCGATCTTCGCGAGATCCACTTTTTGCGTCCGTGCCAATGCCAGCAGAACATCAAGCGGGCCTTCAAATCCATCAATATCAACAACCAGGCCGTCAGGCTCCACCGCGACTTCCACGCGGGTACCACCCTCCTCAAAAGCATCACCAAAAGCTTTCGAAGGTTCGTTGTCCTGCGCAGCGACATCACTGTCTGACATGGCGACAGGCGACTGCTGATCGGTAGGCTCTATCTGGGCGTCATGGTCAGTCATAAAGGCTCAAGCATCACAATTCAGGGCAAATATAGGAAGGTCGGCAGCACCCCCATATGCCGTCGACAATCAGGCGAGAATAAGCCGATTCTCCTGCGGCCTCTCCAGCTTAAAGCGAGACGAGAGATGAAAAACGGTGGATAAGATCTTCTAAATCCACACGTTCTGGGTCTGTTCGCATCGCAAGTGCCTGATCCGCACGTGCCAATGAGGTGCTGGAGAGCGTTCGGGCCTCTTTGGCAACGGCCTCCATCTCTTCCATGTCTCCATTGCAATGCAGGACCAAGTCGCAGCCCGCATCGAGGGACGCCTTTGTCCGTTCCTCAAAGCTGCCGCCTAAGGCCTTCATGGAGAGATCGTCGGACATCAAGGCACCAGAAAACCCAATTTCATCGCGGATAATCTCCGAAATCACTGTCGGGCTGGTGGTGGCAGGGTTTGCGCCATCAATTGCACTGTAGATCACATGCGCGGTCATGGCGAGAGGCGCTTCGGCGAGCGCCGAAAAGGGTGCAAAATCCGTCGCAGACAGCGTCTTGCGGTCCGTATCGACAATCGGCAGCTTTTCGTGACTGTCGACTCCGGCTCGTCCATGTCCTGGAATATGCTTGATGATTGGCAGAACACCGCCGGCAAGCACCCCTTCCATGGCAGCCCTGGCAAGGGCTGAGACGGTCTCAGGCGTCTCTCCATAGGCACGGTCGCCAATAACATCGTGGGCACCGGGAACCGGCACGTCCAGCACCGGCAGACAGTCAACATCCACGCCGACGTCTCTGAGTTCCAGAGCAATCAGCTGGGCGCCTAAACGGGCTGCCGTGAGCCCGTCAGACGGTGATGTTGCATAGATATCGCCATATCTCCGGCCAGGCGGATAGGAGCGCCAGTGAGGTGGCCGCAGACGCGCAACACGTCCGCCTTCCTGATCAATCAGGATCGGCGCGTTCCAGCCAACAACGGCTCTAAATTCATCGGTAAGCGCCCTGACCTGGTCTGGATTGTCGATGTTGCGGGCAAAAATGATAAAGCCCCACGGGTCGCTTTCGCCAAAGAACCGCTTCTCAGCCTCAGTGAGCGTGAGGCCCAAACATCCATAGATTGCCGATGACGTCATGAGGCTCGGTATTCCTAGCGCTCTTTAACGATGCAGTCCTGCCCGCGCCCTTTGAGGCGGGTGCAGAGCGCAGCTGCAGCATCTTTGGTCTCAAAGGTGCCGATACGCAGGCGATAGTAGACGCCACGATCGCCTAGATCTGCGCGCTCAACATCAGGCGTCAGCCCCAAAACAAGGTCCGGATACGCTGTCCGTAGGCGCGCAAACCCCGCAGCGGCCTGTACCTGATCGCGGAAGGCCGCAATCTGGATCACAAAGCGACCATTGGTGCTTGGCTGAACAGTAGGAGGAGTCTCCGGCACGGCAACAGATGGCAGCACAGTCGGGGGCGGTACTGCCCGGGTCGCTGGCGCGACCGGCACAGGCACCACATCAGCACCCTCTGTGTCGGCCCGGCGTTCACCGGCAGCCAGTGCCTCCGGATCAGGTACGATATCAAGGGCAGGTGGCTGAACCGGCATCGGGTCGGCAGGTTCCGGTTTGGGGGCTGGCGTGCGTTCTTCGACCGTCATCGGCTCTTCCGCCCGCGGCAGAAGCTGTTCAATGCCGGGCTCTGCCGGATCTTCGCCATTCATGCGGTCATAAATCAGCTTGTCCGTATTGGGTATCTCCATGCCACCCGGATCATCGGGGGCAACCTTCACAGGCGATCCATCCGCTTCGATGAGCGGTGGCGCGTTCCGGGCACCCTCTCGCATGCCCTGCTGGTAAGCGAGATAGAGAACGCCGCCGAATAGGATAACTGCAAAGAGCAGCCCTAAGAGCACAAACAGCGTGCGCCCGCCCCCGCCGCCATCTGTGGCGTCATAGGTATGAAATTCGTCCGTCGCGTCGAGCTCGTAATGCTCTTCGCTGCCGCGACCCATATTCGCCATTCAGCGCATTTCCTCGATAGGCTCCACGCCCAATACCCCAAGGCCTGAAGCGATCACATACCCCGTCGCCCGAATCAATGCGAGCCGTGCAAGCGTAACATCTCTTTGTTCTGGAACGATAAATCGCAATTCCGGGTGGTCTTTGCCCTTATTCCAGAGCGCATGGAAGCTGGAGGCCAACTCGAACAGATAGAACGCGACCCGATGTGGTTCGTGCGCCTCTGCTGCCGCTTCAATCATCCGGGGATATTGTAGCATGTGCTTGATAAGCCCGAGTTCCGCCTCATCGCTCAATGAAACAAGATCAGCCATTGCCAGAGCGCCATCGGAAATGTCCACACCGGTAAGACCGGCATCTGCTGCCGCGTTACGCAGAACTGAGTGAATACGCGCGTTGGCATATTGAACGTAGAAGACCGGATTGTCCTTCGACTGTTCCGTCACCTTTGCAAAGTCAAAATCGAGCGGCGCGTCATTCTTCCGATAGAGCATCATAAAACGTACCGCGTCACGCCCAACCTCATCCACAACGTCACGGAGCGTCACAAACGTGCCTGCGCGCTTGGACATTTTTATGGGCTCGCCGTTCCGCATGAGACGAACAAGCTGACAGATTTTAACGTCGAGATCGGCACCACCTTCGGTCACAGCCTCAACCGCTGATTTCATCCGCTTTACATAGCCACCATGGTCTGCACCCCAGACATCAATCAGGTGCGTATAGCCCCGCTGATATTTGTCGAGATGATAGGCAATGTCAGGCGCGAAATATGTCCAACTGCCGTCTGACTTTTTCAGAGCCCGGTCCACATCGTCCCCGAAATTGGTTGAACGAAAGAGTGTTTGCGGCTTTGGCTCCCAATCATCGGGCGTTTTGCCTTTCGGCGGCTCCAGAACGCCCACATAGATCAGATCCTTGTTTTGAAGCTGTTTGAGTGTCGTATCAATCTTCCCGGACTGATGCAGTTCGCGTTCAGAGAAGAAGACCTCGTGTTCAATCCCCAGGGCATCAAGATCGCCCCGGATCAAATCCATCATCGCACCAACAGCGGCTGCACGAACAATCTCATTCCGCTCTGAAGTGTCCATCGACAGGAGCGTGTCGCCATGGTCGGCGGCAAGCGCACGTCCAACGGGAACGAGATAATCGCCGGGGTAAAGCCCTTCCGGGATCTCGCCAATGTTTTCGCCAAGGGCTTCGCGGTAACGCAGGAAGGCACTGTCAGCGAGCACGCCAATCTGGCCGCCCGCATCATTGATGTAATATTCCCGGCAGACGTCAAAGCTCGCTTTTTCAAGCAGGTTGGCAAGTGCGTCGCCAAAGACAGCACCTCGCGTATGCCCAACATGCATTGGCCCTGTTGGGTTGGCAGAGACATACTCAACATTGACCTTTTGGCCCTTCCCCATCTCGCTAACGCCATAGGCTGTGCGGGCCGCGAGCACATCTGCAAGCCGGGTCTGCCAGAAACTGTCGCGAACGGTCATGTTGATGAAGCCGGGTCCCGCAACATCCACCTTCGTGAAATGACCACTGGCTTTCAGGGCTGCTGACACATGACCGGCCAGATCGCGGGGTTTCAGTCCTGCGGGCTTCGCGAGCACCATGGCCGCGTTGGTCGCGATGTCCCCATGCGAAGGGTCCCGCGGCGGCTCGACAGCCACTCGGGCAAGATCGAGGTCGGCGCTGAGGGTGCCTGCGCTCTGAAGGCTCTTAAGCGCTTCAGAGACGATCTCTTCGAAATGACTGAAAATATTCATTGATGATGTCGGTTCTTCAATTCTGATGTTGGCCAGGTGATGGGGCTGGAAAGCGGCGCACTCTAGCGGCGCGGAGGCCGCCTTTCCAGTCCAATAATTGCCAGAAACGACAGCGCCAAACTATTGCTCTGAGTTCAGGTCGAACAATCGTCGATGTTCCATGATCGCAAACCTGTCGGTCATGCCGGCGATAAAGTCACAAACCCGCCGAGCCGTTTTGAAGCCCTTAGGGCCATCGCACCCAGCCTGCCACTCAGGAGGCAACAGTTCCGGTTCCTTGTGAAGGATCTCAAACAGGTTTTCGACAATCCGGCGGGCCTTGCTCGACATCCGATTGACGCGGTAGTGCCGATACATTTTTTCAAACAGGAAAGCTTTCAGAGCCGCATCATTCTCACGCATCTCCGAGGAGAAGGCGGCAACCGGGTGGTCCAGCGCCCGAATGTCTTCCGCGGACGCGACACCAGATGCAGCAATGCGCCTTTTGGTTTCGTCGATTAGGTCATTGACCATCCGGCCAATAAGAGCCCGAACGGCTTCCGAGATGATCCGGCCCTCTTCGATCATGGGGTTCGCATCAATCGCCTCGCGAAAGACTTCGCCCGCCAATGGGACAGCAAGAACATCATCGATGGTGAACAGACCTGCGCGCAGACCGTCATCAATGTCATGATTGTTGTAGGCAATATCGTCTGCCAGTGCCGCAACCTGCGCTTCTGCTGAGGCATAAGTATGAAGTTCAAGGTCTTGAGTCTCAGCATATTCCGCAATGGCTCGAGGTAACTCTTCGGAAGATCGAGCCGCCGTCACAACAGGACCGTTATGCTTGACGAGCCCCTCAAGGGTTTCCCAGGTGAGGTTGAGACCGTCAAATGCGGCATATCGTTCTTCTAGCTTGGTGACGATCCGCAACGCCTGCGCGTTGTGATCAAACCCACCATAGTCAGCCATACACGTATCAAGCGCGTGCTCGCCTGCATGACCAAATGGCGTGTGCCCCACGTCATGGGCCAGCGCCAATGCTTCTGAGAGATCTTCATCCAAACCCAGCACCCGTGCAACCGAACGAGCAATCTGGGCGACTTCGAGGGAGTGTGTCAGACGGGTCCGGAAATAATCGCCTTCGTGATAGACGAAGACTTGGGTTTTGTACTTAAGACGCCGGAAAGCATTGCAATGGATGATCCGGTCCCGATCCCGTTGAAACGCCGTTCGGGTCGCACTTTCATGTTCAGCATGGACACGCCCGCGGCTATTCTCTGCTTTCGCGGCAAAGGAGGCCGTCGCGGCCGGATTGATTATCGCCAAAATATGCCTCGAAATTTGGTTTAGGGCTTGGATTTTAGGGCCTGAATCGCTTTATCAGTCCTTTTACCTGTTTGACAATCTGTTTGCTGTACTTACATGGACTGCAGGAAGAGTTATAATACTTCCAAACTATCCCCTATCATCCGAAGGGATTTGAGGAATGAGCGAAACACCGACCCTGGAACTGCCCGGCCTTGGCGAACCGATTACGGTTTCTGACAGCGCTGCCAAACGCATTGCCCAGATTATGGCGAGCGAAGGCGGCGATACGGTGTTGCGCGTTTCAGTGAATGGTGGTGGATGTTCAGGCTTCCAATATGCCTTCACGCTTGATGACACGCGCCAGGACGATGATCTGGTTCTGGAGAAAGCCGGTGCCACCGTTCTGATCGACAGTGTCAGTCAAATGTATATGGGGGGATCGGAGATTGATTTTGCCGACGATCTGATTGGCCAGGCGTTCAAGATCAACAATCCAAACGCCACGGCCAACTGTGGCTGCGGAACATCCTTCTCCGTCTGATTTTTTTGAGCAGCCTCTTGGCGAGCACATGGTAAGTTCGGCGTCAAACACCTAAGGCCGAAAGCGAACTTACTCAATGAAAATTGCGACATTCAACGTCAACTCAATCAAAGCACGTCTGAAAAACCTTCTTCAATGGTTAGAGGAAGCGGAGCCGGATGTCGTCTGCCTGCAGGAACTGAAATGCGTGGACGATGCGTTTCCGCGCGAAGAGATTGAGGTGCTTGGGTACAATGTCGCGGTCCATGGTCAGAAGACCTATAACGGTGTCGCCATCCTCTCCAAGTATCCCCTAGAAGACATTCAGACCGGACTGCCTGGCGACAATGACGATGAGCAGGCGCGCTACGTAGAAGCTCTCGTTGCGGTCGGCGAGAATGTGGTGCGTGTTGGCGCGATTTATTTGCCCAATGGCAACCCGGTAGACTCTGAGAAATATCCTTACAAGCTCGGCTGGATGGACAGGCTGACCGTCCATGCGAAAGATCTGCTGCAGAATGAAGAAATGCTCGTGCTGGCAGGCGACTACAATGTTATCCCTCATGAAGATGATTGTTATGATCCCAAAGCCTGGGCGGATGATGCCCTCTTCAAGCCCGAAACTCGGGCGAAATTTTACGAGCTGATGAATTTGGGCTTCACGGACTCATTCCGCGCCTGTCACACTGAACCCAACCGCTATTCCTTTTGGGATTACCAGCGCGGCGCCTGGCAGAAAGACAATGGCATTCGCATTGACCATCTTCTGCTCTCGCCTCAGGCAGCGGACCACCTGACAGCCTGTGACATTGACCGGGCGCCCCGCGGTCGGGAAAAACCGTCTGATCACACACCCGTCTGGATTGAGCTCGATATCTGATTGATCCTGCACAGATTATCCAAGAGCGCTATCGACCAGCCGCTCGACGAGTGCGCCCCCGCCCCATGACCCGAGCGGAATGAGGAGGAAAAGCGTAAAGCGCGCAATGCCACCAGGTGCGATCGGCCAGGCGTGAACTTCGTTCACTTCCTTTGAATACATCAACAATCCAGCCAGGTCTTGGCCTGCGCCGGGCTTGCTATCCCGGAGCGCCGCCCGAGCCTTAGGGATGCGTTCTTGGCACCACGCCGCTTCCTTCACTTTTTCGTCCTGAATGCGTTCCCTGAGCGCCCATACGGGTAAGAAAAGGCCGACGAGCGCCGCGACAACGCCGTAGAGCGTGATTGAGGCCACCAACAGAAGATACCGGTCAACAATCGCTACAAACGCAAAGGGTGCCACGAAGCCGATAACGATGGCCGCGTTCGACAGTCCCTGGTTAGTAAACGGCATATAGCGACCGAGATCGGTGAGCTCGATCGAAGTGATCTCTCGCGCCAGTTCCCAGAAGCGGACCGAGTCAGAAATGATGACATGCACAAGAAGGGCAACACCCGCCCCCAGCACCGGACCCAGAATTCTGTGCACATAGACTTCAGGCGACCAGTGAGCCGGGTTAAACGCATCATAATTTCCAACAATGGGAAATTCCAGGATGGGCGCCATAAACGCAAACACAAACCCACTCAAAGCGACAATGGCAAGACGGACTGAGCCATAGTCATTCAGCGCCGCTTCAGTGCGATCAATCCCGTCTCTCGGAACTTCGGGCAACAGCTTGAGCTCTTCAATGGTTCGATCGGTCCGGTTTTCATGAGCGGCCATGGCGGCGACAACAAACACAAGCAATTCGCCCAGGATCAGCGCGAGGCCCAGTTCCACAAGGAAAGTCTCTAATTGCTGCCCTGACCGCTCGACAAACAAACGGCCGGTGATTGCCTCAATTGAGAGAACCACAACGCCCCATAAGGTCGCAAACAAGATACCCCCAAAAAGAGGGGTCATACCGATGCGGTCGAAAAAAGCTTGGGCGGTTGAGGTCCGCACCATCATGTCGAACCGTTGAACGATGGTAGTCATGATGTTTCCTCTGCTCCTGGCATCAGACGAATACCTTTACGAAGGTTCTTATAGGTGAGGTCGCGATGGTCAGCGGGGTTTGGGCCAGGGCTTGAGACGACCAAAACCTCTGACGCAATCGGCTCAAAATCAGCTCTGAAATGTACGGAACTCTTCACCACGATAATTTTCTGTTTTCGCGGATCGAGACCCATATGCGAAAACATGGCCTGATCAGCGCATTGGACCTTCTTGGACCCGACAACGATCTTCACGCCGCCTATCTCAAGCAGCGCCGTCGGCCCGAGGGATAATCGAATGCCATCATAGTAGGGTCCGATCGCATCAAATTCACCGTCCGATACCCGAAGGACCTTAAAGTTGGCTGAAACAGGTGTTTCTTCAGCAGCCCCTCCGGTATGGGCACCAAGCTCAACGGACATCTGCGTGCCCTCGCCCGCCTCATGGGCTGCCGCCGCGGCCACGGGGTCATAGAGAACACCGATGATCACATCTGTTGCGTTTGCCGCGATCAGTGCCTTGAGAATCCCGACTGTGTCTCCATTGCCGCCCGCTCCCGGATTATCCTGCGTGTCGGCCACAACAACCGGGCCTCTGACTGATTGATTTGCAAGTGCCCATTCAATCGCCTCTTCAGGCGTCAAAAGCGGTGCCGAGAAATCAGGTTCCGACCCGACGATGCGCTCTCGCAGCTGATCAAGTGTTTGCTGAACAGGCGAAGTATGTGCGCCATAAACGAGGAGCGCAGGTCCACATTCGCTGATGTCAGCTGGTGAAAAACCCGTCGCAAAGGACGCCCCTAAGATACCTTCATTCTTCCCAGGCTGAGGGTCGAGCTTCTCTATCTCCGCATAGATTGAGGCTGCTGGTTCAACCAGGGAACAACTGCCGGTGAGAGGGATAAGGAAATCCGGCTTGTAAAAGGCCTTGGCCGGCCTCTTGTTTTCAGTCGCCATCTGATGAAGCACACGCGCCGCCCGCCTGCCTGTCTCCGCCATGTCGACATGCGGGTAGGTTCGATAGGCCGTTAGAAAGTCAGATGCGTCGACCATAGCCTGGGTAATGTTTGCGTGCAGGTCGAGGCTCGCCACAATCAGAAAATCTTGGCCTACAACACCTCGCACAGCTCTCAGCAGCACGCCTTCGCCATCCTCCAAATGCTCCGCGACCATGGCCCCATGAAGATCAAGATAGACCGCATCCACGGTTCCGCCGGCTTTGGCAAGACGTTCCAAAATAAGCGCTGTGATCCTCTCGTAAGCGTCGCGCGTCACATAACCCGATGGCGTTGCAGAGCACCAGGCAAGTGGCTCGAAGGAATGGCCCAATTGCGCACCTGCCTCAAGGAAACCGCCTAACGGAATGTTCATGCCAAGGCACGCCGTCAATAAGGGTGCGCCTACCTGAAGGCCCGGCCAACTGTCCGCTTGTTCAAAAGCGTTCCAGTCTGCCTTCATTGGTGCAAATGTATTTGTTTCGTGCTGGAAACCACCAACCGCAATCTTCATGCAAACGATCCCTCTTGCAGCTACGATACCCGCAACTAGAAACGAAATCGAGGGAGGAACCGGCCATGATCCGGATCACATTCTGTCTGACCAAACGCGATGAATTGGGCCTTGAGGAATTTCAGGACTATTGGCTGAACAAGCACGCACCGCTGGTGAAGTCGGTTGCTGGTGACCTCAGGATCAAGAGATACGTTCAGCTCCACACCCGCGAGTGGGCGGAGAATGACGGGGCCCGTGCGTCGCGTGCAGGATCGCTGGAGGCAGCACCCGCCATCTATGACGGCGTTGCGGAACTCTGGTGGGAAAGCCTGGAAGACCTGCGTGCCGCGACGGCGACGGAAGAAGGTAGACAGGCCGGGCGCCTGTTGCTCGAAGATGAAGCAAAGTTCATCGACTTCTCACGCTCACCGCTCTGGTATGGAGAAGAACATCAGATTATCTGAGGTCCCGCTTGGCGATTAGCGCTTGTCGTTGGCATTGACCCAGAGTTGCGCCTGAAGCCGCCCCTCTGCCCGCTCTTCTGCGCTAATATAACGCTCTATTGCATCATATACGTCCGACACTGCGCCTCTGTTCGACGTGTCTGAATAGCGCCGGGCTAGGTCCAGATACATCGCAGCTTTCGCAGGCTCTTCAACCACCCCATCGCCTTTCGCATATATCTCAGCAAGCAGGAGGTAGGTGGGCACATAGAATTTGTTGGCGGAAAGAGATAGCCAGCGAAGCCCCTCTATCCGGTCCCGCGCGACGCCCTGGCCTTCGCGGTGCATCACACCCAAATAATATTGGGCTTGACCACTGAACTGAAGCGCCGCTTTGTCAAACCAGTTCGCGGCTTCCAGATAGTTCTGATCAATGTCAGCCTCTTCATCGCCATTGTAATAATAGAGGCCTATTTCGACCTGAGCGTCAGAATGCCCACGTTGAGCCGCCTGCAGAAAATACGGAAATGCCAGGCGTGTTGATTTGGTCAGGCCATTGCCGGACTTGTACATATGTCCCACCAGGAAGGCTGCAATGACATTCCCATTCTCAGCATCAAGCTTCCATTCCTCAGCGGCGCCCGCCGCATCGCCACTTTGATAGAGCTCCAGACCACGATCAAAATCGGCATAGACTGCCGTTATGGTCATAGGCAGAACGATTGCGGATTGCAGGAAAATGGATCTCAGGAAGATACGCGGCATAAGGTGACTCTCAGCTGATTTGGTGGCGGAACAATACCAAATTCTGGGCATGTGCGCTGGTCGAATAGTCTATGTGGTAAATGTCGGAACCTTCTGGCCGCAGGGCTGAACTTCACCTGAACACCTCATGTATCGACAATATTCGGGTATTTTGTCACACAAAACCTATGACTTTCTGCCATTGACGCAGGCTCCGCGCCACGCCAACATTCCCATAACAATCAAAATCACATTCTCAGGGAGCGAAAACATGAAAGCGGCTGTGTTACGGGAAGTGGGCAAACCACTCCAGATCGAAGACGTCCAGATCAACAAGCCAGGGCCCCATGAGGTGCTTATCCGCACAGCGGCTGCAGGTGTCTGCCACTCTGACCTGCACTTCGTGAACGGGACTTACCCCTATCCGCTCCCTGCGGTTCTGGGGCATGAGTCCTCCGGCGTTGTCGAACAGATCGGATCTGAAGTCCGCACAGTCGCCGTCGGAGATCACGTCATTACCTGTCTGTCAGCCTTCTGTGGACATTGCGAGCATTGCCTGACCGGGCACATGTCACGCTGCCCAGGCACGGAGACGCAACGCAGCCCCGATGATGAACCGCGTCTCGCCAACACAGCTGACCCCATGTATCAGTTCCTCAATCTCTCCTCCTTCGCAGAGCAGATGTTGATACATGAGCATGCCTGCACGAAGATCCGCAAAGACATGCCAATGGATGTAGCGGCTCTGATTGGCTGCTCTGTAACAACAGGCGTTGGCGCGATTACAAACACGGCAAAAGTCCAGCCCGGCGAAACAGTAGCCGTGATTGGTTGCGGCGGTGTTGGCCTTGCAGCCATCAACGGTGCATCGATCGCCGGCGCCGGACGCATCATCGCAGTTGATATGCAGGGCTCTAAGCTCAACCTTGCGAAAGAATTTGGCGCGACAGATGTTGTTGATGCCGCACAGAGCGATCCCGTGGCGCAGGTCATGGAACTGACCGGCGGTGGCGTGCATCACGCTCTGGAAGCTATTGGTCTGAAAGCCACCACTGAACAAGCGTTCAAAATGCTCGCGCGGGGCGGCACGGCGACAGTGATTGGCATGATCCCGCTCGGCACGAACATCGAGCTGCACGGTGCAGACTTCCTGGCTGAGAAGAAGATCCAGGGCTCACTCATGGGATCCAATCGCTTCCCGGTCGATATGCCGCGTTATGTTGACTTCTACATGTCCGGCAAGCTGAAGCTCGACAATATGATCTCGCAACGGATCAAGCTGGCGGATGTGAACAGCGCGTTTGACGAGCTCGAACGGGGTGAGCTTGCTCGCTCCGTCATCATGTTTGACTAAACAATCCCTATGGGAAACATGAGGGGCGGTCTTCGGACCGCCCTTTTCATTTAAGCTGATGCAGCAGAGCTAGATATTTTGTGAAGAAAGTCCATTGGTCGACCGCATCGACATCGTTCCAGGTTGCTGAGATGCAGTATCGAATACCATCTTTGGCAACCAACCCAGTTGTAAGGTTGAACACACCAGAGTCCCCTCCCCCTTTATAAGACACTGACTGCCAATCTTCCTTGCGTGCAAGCCCTGGGTTTATCTGCATGACGTCGAGGGTGTAGAGACTCTCCATCAGCTCACACAATTCTTGAGCGGTAAAAAACCATTCAACCTGAAGTAAAGGGGTCATATCGAGTTCGCTCAGCCGTGGAACCCCTAGGCCAGAGACCTGTTGCAAGGTTTGCATTCGTTCATCGTACGAACCGTCAACGAAGGATTCACGCGTATCAGCCATGTCACGCCGCTTCAGCTGAAAGAACTCTCGAGTTGTCATAAAGGGTCTGTTTCTTGGGCTGATTGTTTCAACGCTGTTGCGTGTAACCAAATCAATCAAACCATCCGTCGCGGTATTGTCACTCACAGAAATCATCAAGCTTGCGAGCGTATGTATTGTCAACGGAGAATCTCTTGGCCAATCCTGCAATTGCCCCGACGGAACACTGCGCCATTTGTCTTGAAGACCGACGATTTGATCCCATTCAAGCTTGCCCGCGCCGATCAATTGGTCCAGTGCTTTCAGAACAGCTAACTTAAAGGCTGAACCCACCGCCATCGGGACATCGCCGTTCAAGTCGCCAATCACCTCGTCATTGCGTGTGACATAGACCGAACTCGATCCTGATAATTCAGTGAAGTTCTCAATGGCGTCTCCTAGGGATTCCGAATAAACAACCGGAACGTCAATCAGAATAGAGTTGATAAGCCCTTCAGCATCGATCTGCATATCAAAGTGAATCTCGCCTCGCTCAAAAATCGCAGCGCACCGATCCCCGCACGGTGGGATGTATTGAAAGGCGCCCAATTCACGTTTCATGTCTTCAACGACACGAGGAACAGCAGACGCAAGTCCTTGGCCAGAAAACCAATCTTTCTCGATAGTTTCTGACTCGAAGAGACGTTCAGCAGCTTGTTCGAGAGTTAGTGTGTTCGCCAACGCATGCCCTCCATGCAGAAAGACAACTAAAAACCATGAGTTTATCAGAAAGATCCGCATAAAACCTCAGCTTTCCCGCCATTTTCGACTCCAGAGAGAAGTGTAACAGTGTGTTTCAATCGCTTCAAGCTGTTGCAGCTCGCACCCAATTCTTAAGGGTCACGGTGTTTCGTGACGCTTATGAAAGGAGACACACATGTCCTATGCCTCGGATGCTTCCGATTCCCAGAACGGGTTCGGTTTGGAGAGGCTTGATGATCTGCCGAAAGGTGCCTGGATTGCGATCATGGTGGTCGCGTTCATCCTAGCCTGGCCGATTGGTCTGCTGGTTTTGGGTTACCTGCTTTGGAGTGGAAAAATGCAATCTTGGAGAAGTGACTTTCGTTGCAGTAAACGCAGCCGTCGTCGTCACGGGCGCCGTTCGCGGCCGACCGGAAACTCGGCATTTGATGGCTATCGCAGCGAAACCTTGAAGCGGCTTGAAGAAGAGCAGGAAGCGTTTGAAGCGTTTCTGGCCCAGCTTCGCCAGGCTAAGGATCAAAAAGAGTTCGATGAATTCATGGCGCAGCGCACGCGCGATGGTGAAGGGTCAGCCCCTTCACCAACATCCGTCTGAACGTGCCATAATCACGAATGAGAGCTAAGTGTGGCGTCGCTTTTTCAAGCGACGCCCATTGACGTTTGCCCCTCTTAGCCCGCGGCTTGCAGCTTCCCCAATGCATCTGCCAGCTTGGCCTTTTCGGCTTCTGCGATCGCTTTGCGCTCGCGCTGCTCGTCGATCACTGCTTGAGGCGCCTTGGAGATGAATTTTTCATTTCCAAGCTTGCCATCAATCTTTTTGATCTCGCCGTCGAGCTTTGCCATCGCCTTTTTGAGGCGCTCTTTCTCAGCCGAAAGATCGATAATGTCAGCAATTGGAAGCCCACCCGTGGCTTCATCGACGACAAACTGTAAGGAGCCTTCCGGTAGCTCAGCACAGATGGAGACGTCTGACAGCCGTGCCATCCGGCACAAAAGATCGTTGTGGCGCGTAAGACGTTCTTCCGCGGCGGCATTTGCGCCTTTGAGAATGAGTGGAATTTTCGCTCCTGCTGGAACGTTCATTTCCGCCCGAACAGAACGCACTTCGGTGATCAATCGGATCAGCCAGTCCATCTCCGCATCGGCCTGCGCATCCACCAAGCCATTGTGGCGCGGCCATTCACTCAACATGAGCATGGTTTCGCGCGGCGTTCCGACTTCGCCCGTCTTCTGCCAAAGCTCCTCTGTCAGGAACGGCATGAACGGATGCAGGAGTGTTGTGGCCTGGTCCAGAACCCAAGCAGCGGTTGCGCGGGTTTCAGCCTTTGCAGATTCGTCGTCGCCCTGGAGCAAAGGTTTGGCGAGTTCCACATACCAGTCACAGAAGATATTCCAGATGAACCGATAGGCGGCATTTGCTGCCTCATTGAAGCGATAGGCTTCAATCTCTTCTGTAATCTTGTCAGCCGTTTTTTGAACCTCACCGACGATCCACTGATTGAGAGTCTGCTGGACGTTGGAAGGGTCGAACTCGGCAACACGAACACAGTCGTTCATTTCGCAGAAGCGCGCTGCATTCCAGAGCTTGGTGCCAAAATTCCGATAGCCCTCAACCCTGGACGTAGAGAGCTTGACATCCCTGCCCTGAGCCGCCATTGCGGCAAGCGTAAAGCGCAGCGCATCCGCTCCATACTCGTCGATCAGACCCAATGGGTCGACAACATTGCCTTTGGATTTTGACATCTTGGCGCCATGCTCATCGCGCACAAGTGCGTGCACATAGACCGTGTGGAATGGCACATCCTTCATGAAATGAAGCCCCATCATCATCATTCGGGCGACCCAGAAGAAAATGATATCAAAGGCGGTTACCAAAACATCCGTCTTGTAGTGGCGGGCGAGCTCCGGTGTTTCCTCAGGCCAGCCTAATGTCGAAAACGGCCAAAGACCTGAGGAGAACCAGGTGTCGAGCACATCCTCGTCTCGGGTGAGCACAACATCCTGGCCGTGTTTTGCCCGGGCAAGCTCATAGGCTTCGTCTTCGTCGTGAGCGACAAATATCTCTCCGTCCGGCGTATACCAAGCCGGGATCTGGTGTCCCCACCACAGCTGGCGCGAGATACACCAGGGCTGAATATTCCGCATCCATTCGAAATAGGTTTTATCCCAGGTCTTGGGAACAAACTGGGTCTGACCACGCTCAACAGCTTCGATCGCCGGCTTTGCAAGCGTCGGCGCATCAACATACCACTGGTCTGTGAGCCAAGGCTCAATCACATCATTGGAGCGATCCCCATAAGGCACCATCAGTGTGTGATCATCAATTTTGTCCAAAAGGCCAAGTGCATCGAGATCTGCCACGATCGCCTTTCGAGCGACATAACGGTCCATGCCCCGATATTTTTCAGGCACTTCATCATTGAGGCAGGCTTTCGCATCCAGAATATTGATCTTTGGCAAATCGTGCCGACGCCCTACTTCAAAATCATTGAAGTCATGTGCCGGCGTAATCTTCACCGCACCAGATCCTTGCTCAGGATCGGCGTGCTCATCAGCCACGATAGGGATCAAACGTCCGACAAGTGGCAAAACAACGTTTTTACCGATCAGGTCTTTGTATCGTTCATCATCTGCGTTCACCGCAACGGCGGTGTCGCCCAGCATGGTTTCAGGTCGCGTGGTGGCAACGATAATATACCGGCCCTCTTCACCCTCAATCGGATAACGGAAGTGCCACAGGCTGCCCTGAACCTCTTTCTGCTCAACCTCGAGATCAGAAATGGCAGTGCCCAAAGTCGGGTCCCAGTTTACCAGGCGCTTGTCCTTGTAAATCAGTCCTTCTTTGTGGAGTTGGACAAAGACTTTTTGGACCGCCTTTGAAAGTCCTTCGTCCATGGTGAAGCGCTCGCGACTCCAATCACAAGATGCACCAAGGCGCCGCAGTTGCGTGGTGATTGTCCCGCCGCTCTCTTCTTTCCACTTCCAGATCCGCTCGACAAACGCCTCGCGGCCCATATCGCGTCGGCCAATATTGCCTTCTTCTGCCAATTGACGCTCTACGACCATCTGTGTCGCAATGCCCGCATGGTCGGTGCCCGGCTGCCAGAGCACATCCTTTCCCCGCATCCGCTCGAAACGAACGAGTATGTCCTGGAGCGTGTTGTTGAGCGCATGGCCCATATGCAGGGACCCGGTCACATTGGGTGGCGGAATGACGATGGTATAAGGCGCCGCCCCCTCTTCAACACGTTTCGGGTCACCGGCCTTAAATGCGCCAGAGGATTCCCAGGTTTTGTAGAGCCGTTCTTCAACGTCCTGCGGACGAAATGTCTTTTCCAGCATGGAAAGTCTCGTAATTTCAAAGGAAAGCGAGCCTGAGGGCTTTGAATCGGAAAAATGGGCCGCTTTGAGTGGCCGTTACAGCATAAGGGATGCCAGCCCGCAAGGGCTGGCCATCCGAGACTGTCTCAGACATGAAATGTGGGTCAGGCGCGGTTTGGACGATGCCTCGCCCAAGGCCGAAAGGTGATGAAATCTAGCGACCGCGCCGGGCGACTCGCTCGATTTCTTCGCGAACCATGCGCTCTACAAGGTCGGGCAGGTTCTGATCCATCCAGTCCTTGAGCATCGGTCGGAGCATATCCGCCACCAGATCCTCAAGGGTCTTGGATTCCCCACTAGACGTAAGGAGAGAGCTTGTCAGAGCCCCGAAAGCGGCGGCTGTAGCTGTCTCAGTCGTCCCGGATATGAGGGATGAATCATGCTCATTTGCGGCAACCGGCTCAGGAAGCGGTTCTGGCTCAGGCGCGTCCTCTTCTTCGGGCTCCTCAAAAGGATCGCCGAAATCAATATCATCTTCAATCTCTTCTGCAGCAGCTTCAACTTCTACAACAGGTTCTGGTTCTGGCTCTGGTTCGGGCGCTGCCTCAAGCTCCATAGGTTCTTCTTCAGGCTCAGGTTCCGGGTCGGGTTCAGGCGTTGGCTCTGGTTCGGGCTCTGGTTCTTCAACAACCATCTCCGTGAGGTCCATTACGTCCTCCTCCTCAGCCACAGATTCGGGCTCAGAAGCCGGTTCAGCGGCAACGTCCTCTGCGGCCGCTTCCGTTTCGCCACCTTCCTCGTCATCCTCAGAAATAATCCGGCGAATGGAGGCCAGGATTTCTTCCATTGTTGGTTCTGGGCTTTCGGCTTCGTCGCTCATATCGACCGCATCCTACTTCTACTTTGGACAGCCCAGTCTGACTGGGCGGAAACTTTGAAAATCTTAGGGCAGCAGCGCAGCAATGCCAACTGAAGCCATGTCTTTAAACGACTATTCGTCGTTAGTACCCCATCCCACCCATTGGTGCTTAACATCTTCATAATTTTCGACAGGATCGTAATAATCAACGCTGAGACCAAGATCGCGGGCACCCAGCTGACCAACAGCTGAAAGCAAGCCGTAGCCCGCCACATATTCGTCTCGTTCGGCTGTCACGAGGGAAACCTGACTATCCAGAAGCTCTTGCTCAGCGTCCAGCACATCAAGAGTCGTACGTGACCCGACCTGTGCCTCCTGCCGAACCCCGTCGAGCGCAATCTCGTTTGCACGAACCTGTTGGCGGTTGGAGACGATTGCAGACCGCGTGGCTCTGAGCTGTTCCCATGCATTGCGAACGGCTTCTTCAACCTGACGCAAAGTATCTGCTACCTGAAGCTTGCTCTGACTTTCCAGATGCTTTGCTTCCCGGATAGCCGAATATTGCGACCCTGACTGATAAAGGGGAATTGTAATCGTGCCCAGTACCCGCGTTGTTGTTGAACGCGCTGTCGTGCTCGACGGTTCCTCTGAATGCTCATATGAGGCATCCAAGGATACTGTCGGCAGCAGGCCACCTTTTGCCGCTGTCACTGCATGACCTGCAGCCCTTTCAGAATGCCGAGCGGCTTCCAATGCCGGGTTGGCTGAAATCGCCAGCTGCATCGCTTCTGCTTCACTCTGGGGTAGTGCAGGCAATGGTGGCGCAGGTTCAAGAGAGCCAGGCGTCTGGCCCACAACTCGCTCATAAGCAGCACGGCTCGCAATAAGGGCGGCTTCTGCGGCAATCAGATTAGTGTCAGACAGGCTGAGCCGGGCTTCTGACTGAGCCACGTCCGTTCTGGTAATTTCACCCACGCGGAATCTGTCTTGTGACGCTTCAAGCTGCCGCCTAAGCACCTCTACGTTCTTTCTACGAAGGTCGACGACAGCAATATCTCGCACGACGTCCATATAGGCTGTTACCGCATTGAGTAGCGTGGTTTGCTCCACATTCCGCAAATTTTCCCTACCTGCCTCAATTGAGGCTTCGGCTCGGCGCGCACCATAAAGAGTACGACCGCCCGTAAAGAGATTTTGAGATAGAGAAAGGGTGCCGGTCATCGGGTCAAATGTCTGCTTGCCACCAAAACCTGCCAGGGGAATGGAAGAGATTGAGTCTGTTTCCACACTCCCAAACGAGCCGGTCGCTGATAGGGATGGACGCCAGCCGGACAGCGCCTGAGGAACCTGTTCGTCGGTCGCGCGGAGTCCCGCTCGCTGAGCCAAAAGTGCCGGATTTGACTGATATGCGGCAGCCAGAGCATCAAACAGGTTTTCGGCATGAGAAGGCGATGTAAATGCGATGGCGCTAAGCGCGACACCGCTCAGCAAACGCACGACATTCGCCTTAAGCAAAGAAGCCATGCGTTTCTTACGCGGTCCTGAACGTGTCATTTTACCCTCTCCCAGACAGAATTTTGCTCACGCAACTCCGCCGTACCAACTGCTTTATCCGGTCTATTCAGCCACATAGTGTGTCGAAAATGGTAACCGAGCTATTAACCTTAGCGGAACATAAACACAGACGATATGTGGGAAATAGCATCAGAAAGTAAAGGTTTCTGCGACTTCAAATCCAGGAAGCGGGTGAATACCTGCCTCAAATCCGTCCCAGTGGGTCGATTGCGCACCACTTTTCACGTAAACGCGCGCTTTCCCAACATTTCCGTCTCTGACAACGCCAACAAGCCGACCGCCTTCTTTTAACTGATTAAGCAACTCCGACGGGACAAACGGCACAGATCCATTGAGAAAGATCACGTCAAAAGGACCCTGCTTGGTATTTCCTTCCGGCAGAGACCCTTCAATGACGGCCGCGTTGTCGACCCCAAGGTCAAGAAGCGTGGCACCGGCTTTTTCCGCGAGGTCCGAATCGCACTCAATTGCAACAACCGTGTCTGTGAGGTCAGCCAGCAAGGCTGTCGAATAACCTGTCGCCGGTCCAATATCCAACACTAGGTCCGAGGATGATAAGGACGCGAGCTCCATGAGTTTGCCTAAAACCCGTGGGTCCATGAGAAAGCGACCTGGCTCCCCATCAGATGCCTCTTTCACACACAGATCATCCCCCAGATAGGCAATCGAACGCTTTGCTTCCGGCACGAACTGCTCTCGTGGAACACGGTTCATCGCCGCAAGAATGCGATCATCCGTAACACCGGAGGTCATTACGTAAGCCTCCACCATGTTTTTTCTGGCAGCGTCCAACTCGCTCATTGTCCCTCTAACTAAGACCTTGAATTGTCTAAGCGCCGATAATGCCGACAGCGGCAAAAGCAACGCGAGTCCCTGCAGGTTTATACTGGTCGACGCACCCAAAAACAATTGGATTTAAAGCGGTAACGACACCGCAGTTCATAAGTTCTGAGACGATTTCTTCATTGTAGCGCCTGCCCGAACTTGGTATATCCCCGCTGCCGGGCTGTAATTTGCCAGGTTGAGAGGCCACGTGGCGGAGTGGTTACGCAGCGGATTGCAAATCCGTGTACCCCAGTTCGATTCTGGGCGTGGCCTCCAGTTTTTTTTCTTTAATCAGCTAGATGTTGGCGCCGCGGCGGTTTAGGCAGCAAACCCGTCTGGGTGCCCTGCAATGCCCCCAACTGGCCGCGCGCGCCTGTTGGTTCCCTCCGAATTGATCCGGACATAGGCGATCCCACCCCAGACAAGCCCCATCAACAGATACACATGTCGCCAATTATCGATGTCGATAAGGAAGGCTTCGGCGGCATGAGCGGTAAAAGTAGCAACCGCAACAATCTGAAGACCCTGAAACGGCGTTCCAACAAAACATGCCCTGAATCCCAGAATCATGGTGGAGAGCATAAGTCCAATGAATGCGACTCCCGAAAGCCATCCGCCAGCGAGGAATACATTGAGGTAAACGTTGTGCGGGTCAATGCCGACGATCTTGGCCCATTGTGAGGGACCTATGCCGAGCGGTTGTTCGATGATTGTCTGGATTGCCTGTTCCTGAACCGCAAACCTGCCGCCCTCCTCCGACACATCATAGGACTGAGTGAGAGAAAATCGTTCTTCGAAAAGCTCAGAGACAACATCCGACGACAATGCCCAGGCCACAACAACAGCTGCTAAAACACCAATCAAAGAAACCGCCAGGGTGAGACGTGCGATTTGCCGTGCCGATGTCGCCGTCATCCAGGTCAGAACCAGGAAAATGCCACCTGCAAAAATGAGATTACCCCAAGCGCCGCGCGAAAAACTGAGAAAAATTGCGAGAAATAGCAGCCCGACAACTGGCACAAGCAAAAGATCGCGCCGCCGGGATGACATCGAAAGTCGATAGATTAGAAAGAGTATCGGCCCCACGAGAAAGGGGCCAAAGACATTAGGATCATTGAAGGTACTGCGGACTCGGCTGAACTTCAGGAAGTTCTCTGCGTTGGGCATCACCCCAAAATAGGCCGCGCACCCAATCGCAGCCGCGATAGCAGCCGCCAGGGTGTAGGCCCACCAGATAATAGCTAGATTGCGCATTGGATTTGCGACGACAAGGGCAGCAAAGAACAACATGCTCAAGACGAGATAGGTGGAGACCAAAAGAAAGTCTGTAACTCTCTCAATATAAAGTGCACCAATTCCAGAAAACGCATATCCAAGCAAAAGCAGTCCCCAGAGGATTGCTGGCAAACGTAGGTCTTTTGGAAAACGAAGCCCCACCGCAAAGGTGAAAGCCATGGTCAGTACTAAAAGCAAATCATAGGGCGCTGGCGTTGATGACGAACCGCTGGATTGCGTGCTGACATAGAAGCCGGTTGTGAGCGTCAGGAAAAGCAGAGCACTACAAATGATGGTCCACAGCGTGTGCCCGCCCGTGCGGCCCGCATCCCTTGCGCCCCCAACATCAAGCTGCCATCCATCCATTGCATTGCCTTAATAAGCGTTTTCGCCCTTTAGCAGCGCCCAAGGGGTCCGCAGGATGATGTAAAGATCAAACAGAAGCGACCAGTTATCGATATAGAAGAGATCATATTCAGTCCGGCGACGAATTTTTTCATCTGTGTCGGTCTCACCACGCCAACCATTGATTTGTGCCCATCCAGTGATACCGGGCTTTACACGATGCCGGGCAAAATAGCCGTCAACCACGTCGCCATAGAGTTGGTCTGCTGCCTTCGCCAGAACCGCATGAGGCCGAGGGCCGACCATCGACATATCGCCTTTGAGGACCGTGATAAGTTGTGGCAATTCATCAATACTGGAACGCCTTAGAAAACGCCCAACTCTTGTCACTCGGTCATCATCGGCGGTTACGAGTTTTTCCGCATTCGCGTCTTGGTTGGCATGGGACAGGGTCCTGAACTTGTAGACTTCGACAAGCTCGTTGTTGAACCCATATCGTCGCTGTTTAAAAAAAA
>Ga0189286_100101_pt1 | contig 56250 bp, 46 predicted proteins | sample UW69minimetaG_FD_130330 | JGI IMG/M metagenome (GOLD analysis project Ga0189286, IMG submission 130330) | Marine microbial communities from the Costa Rica Dome - UW69 mini metaG | ecosystem: Environmental > Aquatic > Marine > Oceanic > Photic zone | place: Costa Rica: the Eastern Pacific...
AATGACCGCAAACAGTTTGGCCGTCCCATTGGCAAGTTCCAGGCAGTGCAGCAGCAATTAGCGGTGCTTGCGACCCAGGCCGCCGCCGCAGGCGCCATTGCGGCCCATGCCTGCGAGCGGGCAGGCGAGACCGACGACCCGGGATTTGAAGTGGCGGTTGCCAAAACCCGCATTGATGAGGCAGTCAATCTCTCTACCTCGATTTCTCATCAGGTTCACGGCGCCATTGGCTTTACCTATGAGCACGGTCTTCATCTCGTGACCCGTCGCCTGTGGAGCTGGCGGGCCGAATATGGCAGCGGGCGATCCTGGGCGGCACGCCTTGGGCGTCAGGCAATTGAACGCGGTGCAGATGCCCTTTGGGCAGACGTGACCGCGCGCTAAACTCAATTCTCCCAATTTCGACAACCCGTTCGCAGAAAGACAGCGTCATGAAAGTCTCAGAAGCACTCGATACCCGCATCACCTGCCGCGCCTATACAGATCAGCCGGTGGAGGCGGAGAAGATCAATCGCATCTTGCAGAGTGCAGCCCGGTCTCCCTCAGGAGGGAACCTGCAGCCCTGGCATGTCTGGGCGATTGGCGGGGAGAAGCTTGCTGAGTTCCGCTCTATTGTTCAGTCGAAGATCGTCGACAATCCGTTTGGCGATGGTGCGACCGAATATGACATTTACCCAAAAGAACTGGGCGAGCCCTACAAGGCCCGCCGGGCGAAGTGCGGCGAAGACATGTATGCGAGCATCAACATAGCCCGCGAAGATAAGGCAGGTCGTCAGAAACACTTCAACCGCAATTTTGACCTCTTTGGAGCCCCGGCGGCCATGTTCTTTGCCATTGATCGGCAGATGGGCCTCGGCCAGTGGTCGGATCTTGGCATGTATATTCAAAGCATCATGCTGATGGCGCGCGAAGAAGGGCTGCATACAGCCCCACAGGAAGCATGGGCTCTCTGGTACAAAACCATTGGTGAATTTTTGGACATTCCCGACAATCTCATGTTTTTCTGTGGCATGGGGATCGGCTATATGGACGAAAATGCACCGATTAACACATTGAGAACTGACCGCGCTGACTTTAGCGAATATGCTCATATTGAAGGGTTCTGATCCCCATAGACCGTGTGCCGGGTTCCTTAACGAACCTGAACGCTCACGTTCATGGCGGGTTCAGGCGATCTCGCGTACAACGAGGGTCATGAAACGCCAGTCCACCATATTTGCCACTCTGTTGGCCCTGACATGGCTCATCACAAGCGGCGGCATTGCGTCTGCCAATGATGATCGTCCAGGGCTTTTGGCGGGATCCCTTGGCAGCACCTATGCAAGGTCCGATCAGGATGACGCTCGGGACGCCGTACGTTCCGGACAATACATCTCCATGGAGCAGGCTTTGTCCACGGTGCGGTCCCGCTATCCAGGGCGTCTTCTGGATGCGGGGTTCAATCGCCGGGCCGGTGTCTACAACATCAAAATGCTGTCGGAAGGGGAAGTTTTGCTGGTTGCAGTCGATGCCCGCTCTGGCAGCATCATGAATGTGCGCAGGGGTGGGCGGTAACGCCTGCGAAACGCACAAAGGAGATGTCCATGCGGTTGCTTGTTGTTGAAGATGATCCGGATTTGAGCCGCCAGATGCGCGAAGCGCTGTCTGACGCGGGCTATGTGGTCGATACCGCCGCCGACGGCGAAGAAGGGCACTTTCTCGGCGATACAGAGCCCTATGACGCCGTGATCCTGGATCTCGGCCTGCCGGAAATGGATGGTGTGACGGTGCTGGAAAAGTGGCGCCGCGCGGGCAAGGACATGCCGGTTCTTATTCTTACCGCCCGCGATCGCTGGTCAGACAAAGTCGCAGGCTTTGATGCAGGTGCAGATGACTATGTCACCAAGCCTTTTTACACAGAAGAAGTTCTGGCGCGGGTTCGTGCGCTGCTTCGACGCTCAGCCGGCCATGCAACAAGTGAGCTGGAGCTTGGCAGTTTGCGGATTGACACACGAAGCGCGCGCGTAACGCTCAATGGCGAACCCATTAAGCTCACCTCGCTCGAATATCGTTTGCTCGCCTATCTGATGCACCACCAGGATAAGGTTGTGTCGCGGACGGAATTGGTTGAGCATCTCTACGATCAGGACTTTGATCGCGATTCAAACACGATTGAAGTCTTCGTAGGGCGTCTGCGTCGCAAGCTCGGCAAAGATATTATCGAAACAGTTCGGGGATTGGGGTACCGACTTGCAACTGCGGAAGATGCGGCTCGATAGTCTTGCATTCCGGCTCACCGCCGCGGCTGCAATCTGGCTCGCCATTGTATTGATCGCCGGAGGCCTCGCCCTGTCATCTGTCTTCCGCCAATCGGTGCAAGATACGTTCGATGCCAACCTTGACGCTATTCTCGATAGTCTGATCGCCGCCATTGAGGTAAACGCGGACGGCGAACTGGCCCTCACCAGACAGTTGAGTGACCCGCGTTTTCAGCGGGTCTATTCCGGCTGGTATTGGCAGGTCCGGGCCATCGGCGATGGCAAATCCGAAGCGGCGGATGGCAAACAAACACCGTTGCGCTCACGGTCTCTGTTCGATCAGGCGCTGCGCACACCGAGCCGGGACTTAGCAGATAGTGACGCCTCTCAAGATAAGCTCCTAACTGGTCGCAGTTCTGGGCCTGAAAACCAACCTCTGCGTGTCGTGGAACGGGTCGTGCGATTGCCGGGCCTGGATGCGCAAGTGTCATTTGCGGTAGCGGGCAATATTTCCAAGCTGGATGAACAGATTGATGAATTCGGCGGACTTTTAGTGGCCGCGCTTGGCGTCATCGGAGCGGGCATTTTGATCGCGCTCCTCATTCAGGTCCGCTATGGCCTGCGCCCGCTGGACCGAGTGCGCCAGGGTCTCCATGACATCCGCACCGGCGATGAAACCCGGCTCAAAGGGGATTTCCCTTCTGAGATCGAACCGCTCGCAAACGAGCTGAACTCTCTTCTGGAATATGCCAATGATGTTCTGGAGCGTGCCCGAACCCATGTGGGCAATCTGGCTCATGCGCTCAAAACACCCTTAAGTGTGCTTGCGAACGAAGCCCGTGAAGATGATGGGCCCTTGGCACCGGTTGTCTCTCACCAGACGGGCCTCATGCGTCAGCAGATTGAGCATCATCTTTCCCGCGCCCGAACCGCCGCCAATGCAAGGGTGTTGGGCGCGTCAGCGCCGGTTGAACCTTTATTGGCAGGCCTGACCCGCACACTAGAGCGGATCTATCAGGACCGAGCTGTATCTGTTGAAATGTCGGTGGAAGAGGGACTGAGCTTTAAGGGCGAAGCCCAGGACCTGGAAGAGATGGTTGGCAACCTTCTCGACAATGCCTGCAAATGGGCCGAGAAGAACGTGTCTGTTACCGCTGTCGCAATCACGGGCACCATCCCGATGCTGACGATCACGGTTGATGATGATGGTCCGGGCTTGCCGCCTGAAAAGCGCGACCAGGTTCTCAAACGCGGCGAACGCTTGGACGAAGCGGTGCCGGGCTCGGGCCTGGGACTCAATATCGTCGGTGAGACCGCAGAGATTTATGGGGGTGAACTCCGCCTCTCTGAAAGTGACCAAAAAGGTCTCCGCGCTGAGATTACACTCCCTCGCGTCTGATTTTTCCCAGAATTCGGCCACTTTCACATGAACGTCAGATGAATGACATGTTCACGGGTCAATCAATTCCCCGCGCGTATTCTCAAACCTACGTTAGATCAACCGAACAAACGGGGTTCGTTATGAAAATCGCCAAGCTGGCCACGGTGGGCCTCATCGCCGTTTCTCTCGCAGGTTGTTCTGCCTACGGTGCCGGACCGCGCGAGGGTGCCGGGACAATCATCGGCGCCATCGCTGGCGGACTTGTGGGCTCTCAATTCGGGTCCGGCAGTGGTCGTCTTATTGCGACGGGCGTTGGCGCTGTAGCCGGCGCCGCTCTCGGTCAGGGTGTTGGCCGCAGTCTCGATCAGCGGGACCGTCAACATATGGCCTACGCGTCCACGCGCGCGCTTGATACAGGCTATGAGCAAGACTGGTATAATGACCAGAGCGGGAACTATGGAACCGTCTCTCCAGGCCGATCATATAATTCCGCACAGGGATATTGCCGCGAATATCAGCAAACTGTTTACATCGGTGGCGAACCTCAACAGGCATACGGAACCGCCTGTCGCCAACCTGATGGACAATGGCAGGTTATGTAGTCTCCTCCTCGCACAACATTTCTGCCAATCGAGCGCCGTTCTGACTTAACCGTCAGGACGGCGTTTATGTTGTTGCTTAATGTTGGGCACGGGAAGATGTGGACAGACGCCGCATCCGGTGGCACGCTTCAAGCATGAAAATCACCGCCCGCCTCCTCGTACTCCTCGTCGCAGCTATCCATGTCGGGATTCTCGTCCTGGAAATGTTCTACTTCGATCATCCGATCGGACGAGACGTGTTTGGAACCACACCAGAAGAGTCAGCGACCATGGCGGTGCTCGCCGCCAATCAGGGGCTTTACAATGGCTTTCTGGCCGCAGGTCTTTTCTGGGGCGTGTTAGCTGGCAAGACAGACGTGATCATCTTCTTCCTGCTCGGTGTCATTGTCGCCGGTGTCTACGGCGCGGCCACAGCAAGCGGCACCATTCTGATCGTGCAGGCGCTTCCGGCAGCATTGGCTTTGGTGATCACACTTTTGGCGCTTCGGAAAAGCTAGGTCGCCGTAGGTTCTTTAGCGATCAGGTCGGCAATCGTCGCTTCTTTCAGAACGGAGCTCTCTGCGTCAGTAAGCAACTGCAGGAGAGCATCGACAGACACATCCGAACCAAGTGTGGTATCGTCTGCCGCACCGCGATGATCGTCGTTCGCGATAACGTCCAGAACTTCTTTCACCAGTGTCATGTCAGCAGGCTTTGTCGGGACCAGACGCTTGTCTGCGCCCGCCCAGGCAACCAGTCCGGCGCGACGTAAGGGGTCCGCGATCAGTTCCACTGTTTGTGGAGGGATCCCCAGACGGCGCGACAGCCGCGCGCTTGTCCAGGGTGTGTCGCCCGTATGGAAGGAGCGATGGATCACCGTGAGAAGAACAAGGCAGATCCGCTTTACCTGATCAAGCGTCAACCGCATGAGGCCCGACTCCGGCGACAGATGGGCGCGGTTCTGGAAATAATAGGTGACCGAGCATCCCACAAGCACGATGAGCCAGGCCGCATAGAGCCAGATCATGAAGAGAACGATGCTGGCGAACGCGGAGTAAATGGCGGCATAGCGGGCAGATGTCACAACGAAGGTGGCAAAGGCCCAGCCGGTTGCGACCCACATAAGGCCCGTTATGGCGCCGCCGACAAGTGCGGCTGACAGTTTCACCCGTGTGTTGGGGACAACGAGATAGAGAAACGCAAAGGCGCTCATTGTCATGATGAAGGGAATAAGTCTACTCGCTTCTTCAATCGCCGCTCTAATGGGGCCGAACGCACCAACAATATCCATGAGGAACGAACTGGCTGTTGTGGCAATCACGCCAATAGCCAGGAAAAGGACCAGAGGCCCGAGCAATCCCACACTCACATAGGCCGCCATTTGCTTTGCCAGCGAGCCGTCCGCAGTGACCTGCCAGACCGAATTGAAAGCGGCCTGAATCTTCTGAATAAGAGAGATGAGGGTGTAGATGAGGAAGACGAGACCGACTGATCCGAGCACAGAGATATTGACCTGTTGCACGAAGGCGATGGTCTTCTCCGTGATCTCCACACCCTGCGCGCCCATCGGCGCCAGGAACTCCAACATCAACAATTCGATCTGATCATCAACGCCGAAGGCTTTGAGGATTGCAAACATCAGCGCCAGCACCGGCACGATGGCGAGCAGCGTTGTGTAGACAAGGCTCATCGCTCTGAGATTGGCTTGGCCGGTCAGAAGATCGCGAATGACAACCCACAAAATCTGAGCCGCAACCACAAGCGGGCGACGAAAAAACGGGTCATCTTCTTTCGGTTTTGCCCAGATCTCTTTTGTGAGCCGCGTTTGCAGGTCTGAAACTAAGCTACCGAACACATATGCCTCCACGCCCTAAGGGGGGTTCTCTATGACATCCAATGTACCTGTTTTGACAGATTTTGGCGAAAAACGGCCCATTCTTACCCCGCTCGGCCAAATTTTTGGGAGAACAGTCTTAAGGGGCCCCTGCGTCAACGAAATTGGGGGCTCAAGACCGGTTGCGAGGGAGGCCGGAACGCATTATCCCAAACGTTCGAAACAAAAAACATGAAGGTGAGAAACATGGGCGAAGCATGGATTATCGACGCCTGTCGCACCCCGCGCGGCATCGGCAAAGTAGGCAAGGGCGCGCTGGCGGAAATCCACCCGCAGCAGCTCGGGGCCACTGTCTTGAAAGCGCTTAAAGAGCGCAACGACATCAAGACGGAAGAAGTGGACGACATTGTCTGGGGCACAAGCTCACAGAAGGGTCCTCAGTCTGGTGACCTGGGTCGCATGGCGGCTCTTGATGCTGGCTATGATGTCCGGTCAAGCGCGATGACCCTCGACCGTTTCTGTGGCTCTGGTATCACGTCGGTTAACATTGCGGCCGCAAACATCATGTCCGGTATGGAAGATCTGACCATTGCAGGCGGCACGGAAATGATGTCGCTCTTCGGCAGCATGAACAAAGGCGGCTCGCCTTTCATGGACAATGGCAATAAGCGCCTGCGTCATGAGCACCCTCAGCCACATCAGGGCGTATGTGCAGATGCCATTGCGACGCTGGAAAACATTCCGCGCCAGGCATTGGATGAGCTTGCGCTCGTGAGCCAACAGCGTGCGGATGCAGCCATCAAGGGCGGCCACTTCGACAAATCTCTGGTCGCTGTGCATCACGAAGACGGGACACTGGCTTTGGACAAGGAAGAATTTCCGCGGCCACAGACAACAATGGAAGGGCTTTCAAGTCTTGCTCCTTCTTTTGAAGCGATCGCGGATTTTGAGCTGGACGAAGACGGCACAACTTTCCGCAAGCTCGTTGCGGCGAAATATCCTGACCTGAAAATCAACCACGTCCACCATGCGGGTAACTCCTCTGGTGTTGTGGATGGTGCGGCAGCTCTCCTGCTGGCCTCACCTGAATATGCCAAAGCAAACGGCATGAAGCCGCGCGCACGTGTAGTTGCAATGGCCAATATGGGCGACAGCCCAACGCTGATGCTGAACGCACCAGTCCCTGCCGCGAAAAAAGTGCTCGCAAAAGCTGGCATGAAGCTGGAAGATATTGATCTTTTCGAAATCAATGAGGCGTTCTCCGTTGTAACTGAAAAGTTCATCCGCGATCTGGACCTAGACCGCGACATCGTCAACGTAAATGGCGGCGCGATGGCTCTTGGGCATCCGATTGGGGCAACAGGCTCAATCCTCGTCGGTACGATGGTTGATGAACTTGAGCGCCAGGACAAACAGTTCGGCCTGGTGACCATGTGTGCCGCTGGTGGCATGGCCCCTGCGATCATCATCGAGCGCATGCAATAGGGATTTTGCTTTCGAGCGAATTCAGGCCGCAGAACCTTGGTTCTGCGGCCTTTTTTGTGCGCGAGTTTTCGGTTTGTGAACAGATTGTTAAACATGAGAACATAAAACTAGGGATGGGATGCTCCCGGTCCGGGTGCCCGCGCGGCTGCACGCAGGAGCCGCACGCGAAGGAGCGATTTGGAAGGTTGGTTGTGACCAAGACCGATGCATTGAGACAGTTTCTATCGGACCTGCCGTCACCGGCGGCGGTGAAGCTGATGGATGCTGTCGAAAGCGGTGCGCTTCCGGCAACCCATCTCGGCCTGCCAATCGAAGAAATTCGAGCTGCTCTTGGCCCAGCGCTTGCCAAGATGAAAGGTAAACGCGATGGCACGTTAACGGACTTGCGTCTCTTCACAGCCCCGTTTGAAGACTTTCTGTTCGACGGTGAGCGGAAGGAAAAAGAAGCCGGACTCATTCCGCGCAGTTCCGTTGAACCCATCTGGAAATGGATCACAAACGAACTCATTCCAGACACTTTCCCCGCGATGGCGGCGCGAGTAGAAAAGCATATCGCAAGCGGCGATAAGGAAGCGTTGAGTGCCGCTGTAACGGTGCTGTTGCAGGCGGCGGGTTCTGCCATGACGGCTGCAATTGAACGCTGCGAAACTGATACGAAATACGCAAACACGACCGCCACGCGGTTGGGTGGCTATAACGTCGTTGCCGATGCCCGCGAGGTGGCGGATGTATTCGTCATCCTTGATGAGATGCGGGAGATGCAGGAAAGTGTACCGCGCCATATTACGGCGTTTGATGATCGAATGGTCTCTGGTGTGCGCGATCTCTACGATGATCTGTACGAACGGGACGCGGACCGGGCGATTTATCTTGCACTTGCAGTGATGGGCCGCCTGGATTGCCCGTGGCAGATTTTGCGTCTGGCGCGCAAGATCGCGCAGAAGAACGACGACACGATGATCTCCCGAACGGACTTCTCTATCCTTGGAGAGCGTCTTATTCGTCGGCTGGAGATGATTGCCTCCTATTTCGAGAACCTTCGTCCTGGCCTCTCTGACCTCGAAGAATTGCACGTAAAGATAATTGAGTTCTCGGAGCTTTCTAAAGGGATCACTCGGGAAATTGAGTTGCTCAGGATCGGAAATTGGGGGCAGCGCTTGCTGAAAGCGCGCAACGTGATTTCCACGGCGATCAGCGACGAATTTGCGCACTATCCAAAAGACTTGGGCGCAGCGCTTCCGCTGCAGCGAATTGGTGGCTTCGGTCGGTCCGGGCCTAGGCGCGTCGACATATCTCATTTGCCAGACGAAGAGAAGCTCTCGCGTATCCGGCGTGAGCTCAAATTCGTCCTGAAGACAAAAGACTTGGCGCAATCAATCGGTGCCCAGGCAGCCTTCGATAAACTGCTGCCTGAGCTTGAGGCCTATATGGTCACCTATGAAGATGCCATCCTTGAAGAGATGCGCCATTGCGAAGCAGAGATGGCTGAGCGCGCTGAGGCATATCTGGAATTTGCAGCAGAAATCTCCGAGCAGCTGACGGGCCGGGCAGGCGCCGCAACCTTGCTCAAGCGCGGTCGCGTTGCACTCCAAGCATCAGCCTGAATCTACCTCTGTCGCATCGTTCTGCTATTTCGGCCTGAATTCGGCGGGATACGCAAAGAGACCTGGCATGCCGCCGGTATGTAGGAAGACAACCGTCTCTGTCTCCGCGATTTCTTCGTTAAGTATCGCAGCAATCATCCCCGCCATCGCTTTGCCTGTATAGACAGGGTCGAGCAAAATGCCTTCGGTGCGGGCAACAAGCTCTACCGCTGAGACCATCCCCTCCGTTGGAAGTCCGTATCCGTCGCCAAGATGGCGAAAATCCACATGCACGTCTTCTTCGTTGACGGGGCCGCCCCCAATACGCTCTGACGTCTGGCTCGCAATGTCCAGGAGTTCCCCGAGCAGAGCCTCCCGGGTTGGTTTGGACACACTCACGCCGTCCACTTTCGGACCACCCTTTGCCAGGGCACGGCCTGCTAGAAGGCCTGCCTGTGTCCCCAGGCTTCCGTTTGCGTGGAAAATGCTGTCTACCTTTATCCCCGTGGCTTTAGCTTGCTCTTGGATCTCCAGAAAGACCTGTGCATAAGCGGTCGAGCCTATAGCGTTCGAGCCGCCAACAGGAATGAGATAGGGAGTGCCGCCGCAGGCGCGGATTTTGGCCGTGATCTCCTCAAACACCGCCCGCGCGTCCGCGTTCTTTGCCTGTCGATGAACTTCTGCCCCCAGGATGTTGTCCAGGAGCAGATTACCAGACGTATTGTAGGCAGGGTCATCGTAGCCAACGGTTTCAAACAGGATGAGATGCGCCGCTAGGCCGGTTTTGGCCGCCGCCGCCGCCGTCTGCCGTGCATGATTGGATTGTAAGGCGCCCGCTGTGATTACTGTGTCCGCGCCTTTTTCAAGGGCATCGCCAATAAGGTATTCAAGCTTCCGAGTTTTGTTGCCACCACCGGCCAGGCCCGTCAGGTCATCTCGTTTGATGTAGAGGCGAGGGCAGGAGCGTCCGTCGGACATTAAGGCCTCTCGCAGACGTGGCATCTCCTGTAACGGCGTCACACCATCCATCAACGAGACATGGGGCAGATCGCTAGGCAGCTGCATCAAGAACTCCTTTGGACAAGAACAGTCAGATCACACCCTGGGCCCGCAACTCTGCAATCGCATTCTTGCTATACCCAAGATCAGCAAGGATGGCATCCGTATGCTCGCCAAGGAGCGGAGCTCGATGCCGGATACCGCCGGGCGTGTCGGAGAGATTGATCGGGGTCTCCATCACTGGGGCAGGATGAGGAAGGCCCGGAAAATCAACCGGGGTCATATATTTCATCGCCTGAATGTGGGGATCTTCAAGCGCTTGTGCTGGCGAATAAGCCGGGCCAGCTGGGATGCGGGCTTCTCCCAGAATGTTCAGGGCTTCTTCCATCGTAAATTGGGCTGCCCAATCTGCCGTGCGTTGGCTCAGGATTTCGCCATGTTCGCCCCGCTTCAAATCATCGGCAAACCGCGGGTCCGATAGCCAAGTGTCTTCGCCCATCAGTTTCGCCCAACGCTTGAAGAGGGGATCACCGATCACCTGAACGAAAATCCATCCGTCTTTTGTTTGCACACAATCTGCCGGACCCGCATAAGGACTGCGGTTGCCGATAGCCGTTCGGTTGGTGCCGCGAAGATCCTGTTCGATGAGATGGAAGTTGAAAAAGTTGAGCGCTGTGGCGAGCAGGGCGCCTTCCACCATTTGGCCTCTACCGGTCTGTTGTCGAGCCATTAGGGCAGCCATTGTTCCGTAGGCGGATAGAACGGCGGTGCCGAAATCAACCCAGGGAGCATAGCTCTTGGTTGGTTCATCAGCCCGCCCTGTGAGATAGGCAGCACCGCTCATGGCCTGGGCAACCCCGTCAAAGCCAACTCGGTTTGAGTAAGGCCCGCCATGTCCAAACGCAGAGACCGTTGTCAGAACGACTCTAGGGTTGGTCGCTGACAGAGTTCCATAATCAAGCCCCATGGCGCTCAGCGTCTGGGGCGGAAGGTTTGCTACCACTACATCGGCCTCGGCCACAAGCTGGGCGACAATCTTCCGCCCTTTGTCACGCATGGGGTCAAGGGTCATGCCGCGCTTGTTCCGGTTGAGTTGAAGGAACATGGTTCCCTCACCGCCTTCACCAGGTGCAGCACCTGGCACGACGGGCTGAACGAACCGGTCCTCGCTCCCCTCGCGTTTTTCGATGCGGATCACGTCTGCACCCATATCTGCGAGCAAGGTCGCGCAATAGGGGCCTGCGATATAGCGCCCAAAATCCAGAACCTTTATCCCGTCCAATACCCCAGACACGTCATCACTCCCTGTGGAAACCGCGGGGAATCGCGGTCCGTATCGTTAACAGAAGCTCACTATAGCGCCCAGCGTCGCTCCAGCGCAGATACAACGCTTTTTAATGAAAATTGTTCTTTCGCCATAACCAAATCTTTTCGATCCTGCAGGTACTCTCGACAAACGCTGGGATAGCGGGCCGTTAGTGAAGGCTTTGAGCCCACATTTGGTTGAGTGAGCACCATGTCGACAACAACAATTACACGACCGGTCGACACAAATTCGGACCAGCCTGTTTACCGCTGGGATGGGGAATTTGCAGACCGGACGCTAGAAGCGCGCTTTGTGAAAGACACCTGGGACGAGGTCGTTGCCAGAAGCCGTGCCGTAATGTTGGCCGGGCTCGTCTTCATGGTTGCTGCTGGTGTTGACTATATCACGCTGGGATATTCTCAAGCCTTTCTCCAGCTCGTCGCCTTGCGTCTGCTGACTCTGATAGTCGCTTTTGTGCCGATCATCTTGTTCTCAGACGGAAGAGATCCCAAAGCGTTTTATGCAAGCGTTACTTTTACCCAAGTCTATCTCTTCACCGTGTTCCTAATGTCCTCGGTTATTGGCACATCGCCCGTCCGTGACATGGTGGTGGCAACAATTGTCATCCTTTTTACCTACTATATCGCGGTGCCCAACCGGTTGCATTTGAACGCGCTGGTAGGTGTGGTGTGTAGCGCGGCTCTTGTTATAACCGTCGGCTTTACGCCAGACATCTCGCTCTATGGTTTGGTCGTATTGTTCGTTATGTACGTGACGGTCAACTTCGTCGGCGTCCAGCTCGGGAGATTGTGGGGACGGTTGCGTCGGACCGAATATCTGTCAATGGAACATCACAAAACCATGGCCGGGCGTTTGGCAGAAGAGATTGCTGAGCGGCAGGTAGCTGAAACCGAAGCGCGGGCAAATGAGCGCAGTTTTGAAGGCGTTTTCCGCGCCGCGCCTTTGCCCTTGGTTCTCGTCCATCCAGGAGAAACAAAAATCCAGCTGGGAAACAGAGCCGCTTGCGACCTGCTTGGCGTTCGTCCAGAAGAGATAAAGTCGTTGGACCTTCAAAAGGTCATCGAAGCACGCATGACGGAAAACCGCTTTGAGGACGTGAAGATGTTTCTGAAGGCCCGCGAACCAGCAGAGATAGCTATCGAATCTGCAGATGGCCGACATCTTTGGGTGAATGTGACGAGTTCAGCAATGCGCTATCGCGGTGCGGCGACAATTCTGATTGCGCTTCATGACATTACCCACCGTCGCGAAGAAGAAGAACGTCTGCGTGAAGCCCGCGATGTAGCGGACTCCGCGAACCGCTCAAAAACCGAGTTCCTCGCCAATATGAGTCACGAGTTGCGCACTCCGTTGAACGCGATTATTGGTTTCTCCGAAGCGTTGGACCGCGAGATTTATGGCGAACTAGGCAATGATCGATACAAGGAATATGCGCAGGACATTCATAGCTCCGGCATCCATCTTCTGAACATCATCAATGACATTCTGGACCTGTCTAAGATTGAAGCCGACAAGTTTGAATTAGCGGAAGAAGTTGTGAGCATCGAAGACACGATTGAGACGGTGATGCGGATCGTCGCGACACGCGCTGATCAGGCTGGTGTGAAACTTGAACGGTCGGTTCCAAATGGCCTTGGGGTTCACTGCGATGAGCGCGCGCTCAAACAGATTCTGATCAACCTTCTATCCAATGCGGTCAAGTTCTCCCGCGCGAAAACCACCGTGCGCGTTAACGTGTCTGAGACGAAAACCGCATTGCGGATCGCAGTGATCGACCAGGGTATTGGGATGGCGCCGGAAGATATTCCAGAAGCACTGGAACCTTTCCGTCAGATTGACGGCACGCTGACCCGGACCTATGAAGGGACGGGGCTGGGCCTTCCACTGGCCCGACGCCTGACGGAACTTCATGGCGGGAAGCTGCTAATCGAAAGCGCAAGGGGCGAAGGCACAAGCGTCCTGATTGATTTCCCCCTGGAGCGAATTGACGCACCGGCCGATCAAAATGAGCCTGAAACAGTAAGTGCCTGAGCGCACACCAGAAAATGAGATAAGCGCCAGACCCTTTAGATAGAGGCGATAGGGTGACGCGAGCGGGCGGACCCTCTATACAATCGACATCACAGACCTGAAAAACCACCCTGTGCTGGAGATTGCCGGTGCCCCTAAGCTCTCAAGAGATGCTGCTTTGGCTGCTGTTTGCCGTGGTGACTGCCGCGACCATCGCATATATTCTCCGGGCCGTTCTCGGCGAGGATAGACAGCACGGCTCTCGCGAAGCGGGCATAGCCGTTTACCAGGATCAGTTGGACGAACTCGACCGAGATGTTGAGAAAGGGATCCTGCCGGATACTGAAGCCGCATCTGCGCGGATTGAAATATCACGCCGCTTGCTTGCAGCCGCTGACGGGGAGGGAGATGAGCCCGGCTTCGCGCGTGCTGGGCGCGGCAAACTGCTTTTAGCGGCAATCATTGGCGTGCTGCCTTTGTGTGTACTGGCGACCTATCTCGCAATGGGATCGCCTGGCCTTCCCGGACAGCCCTATGCTGAACGGCTGGAACGACCCCTCGATCAGCTGCCTGTTGAGGGTCTGGTTGCCCGACTGGAAGAACAACTCAAGCAAGAACCGGATGATGCAACCGGCTGGCGGCTTATTGCCCCGGTCTACATGCAACTTGGTCGGTATAGCGATGCGATCAATGCCTTCGGGACCATTATGCAGCTCGAAGGTCGGGACGCTGATGCGCTCGCCGGTCTTGGCGAAGCTCTCACCCTGTTAAGCGATGGCATGGTTCCGCCAGCTGCGCGCCAAGCCTTCGAGGCAGCGCTGGGGGAAGAACCGACACACCCCCGAGCCCGCTTCTATTTGGCGCTCGCGAAAGCCCAACGCGGCGACGTAGCCGACGCACTTGTGGACTGGAAGGCCTTGTTAGCAGAGGCCCCAGAGGGAGCCCCTTGGGCAGCCGCCGTCGAGGCCCAGCTTCGCACAGCAGAAAACATCCTGGCGACCCAAAACGCACCTACCGCTGACGAGTAAAACGCGCAAACGGTTCGGAAAAGACCTCGTCCAGATCGGCGTTCACAAGGAAGGCGCGCAGACCAATGCTGTCTGACGTGATCCGAATTACCTGAAGCCCGACAGAATGGGACACAGTGCCGTCGAGAGCCCCCCGATTAAGAAGCTCCACCATGACACGATCATCAAGTGTCGTGACCGTCATTTCGTCACCGGTCATCTGAACGCGAAACAGATAATATCCCGCTTCATCCGCCTCCGCTGGCTTCCCATCAAGGCGCTTCAGAAGAGCAGAAAGAAAAATCTCTCCCCGGATTTCGGCAGCCTCCGCCTCAAATTCAAGCCATCCTTCATTGATCGAAGGTTTCCCCTCTCTGTGACGAATGATGAGCGCCGCGAACCGCGGCGAGGGAGCCGCATTTTCGGTACCCTCCATAAAAATGAGGGTTGCCTTGCCATCACCGAGGCCGCCATTCCAAATACCTGAAAAGATATCAGGGACGCGGGCTTCGCCGTTCAAGGCGATGGGATGCTCGGATGTGGGGAAACAGGCCGCCAAAGAAAGCACAAAAAGCCCGAAGAGGGCGACTCGTGCAGCGGAAGGCCATCCCAACAGTAATCGTGACAAATCCATTCTATCCCCTATCCTCGCGCCGTCCCCTATTCTGCAATATGAAGTCACAAATTGCAGTGTCTGGTCAACCAGATGAAGGTTAAGGAGCGGACAGGTCGATGAACGACATGGGAAAGAAAGCCGCGCAGGCGGTGGTCAATATTTTCGAAACTGGCACGGTCCTGGGGGACTATGGAAAGGTCACCGTTCTTCCGGGCGACACTGGACACCTGACCTATGGTCGCGCACAGACCACGCTGGCGTCAGGCAACCTGTTCCTGCTTATCAAGCGCTATGTGAATGCAGCTGGGGCGGCCTTTGGACGCCATCTCGAACCCTATCTGGAACGCCTTAGCGACATGGACGTCAGCCTCGATTTTGATGTGACGCTGAAAGGCTTGCTGGAGGCCGCAGGCAATGACCCGGTCATGCAGGACGAGCAGGACCGTTTCTTTGATGACGCCTATTGGGCACCGGCAGCCAGCGCGGCGGGGGCTCTGGGCCTGACCGATCCACTTGCCATTGCGGTGGTCTATGACAGCCATATCCATGGGTCCTGGCGGTTCATTAAAAACCGCACATTGGAGAAACATGGACACCCCAGTGAGACGAGCGCCCGCTCATGGAGCAGGCACTATGTTTCAGAACGCCGCGACTGGCTGGCATCCCATCGAAACCGCCTTCTGCGGAAGACCGTCTATCGCATGGACACTTTTTTGGCGCTGATGGATGGGGACAATTGGGCCCTTGATCTGCCCTTTACCGCCCGGGGCGTGCGCATCGACCGCGATGCTTTGGAGGTCGCAGCCCCTGTACGGGTGACAGCGGAGGATGCCGGGCTCAGGATACTAAAACTCACCGATCCGCCCATGAGCGGGGCAGATGTTCGGGCGCTTGAAGAAGCCCTGACCGAGGCAGGCTATGCTATCAATGTGGATGGAATCTTCGATGCCAGCCTGGAGCGGATCGTCCGTGAGCGTCAAAAGGAACTGGGTCTTGGCGTCGACGGAATGGTCGGCCCAATAACCCGTGCGGCGCTGGGGTTTTAGAGCACTCCAGGAATTGAGTGGCCCCCGGTATCTGTCCGGAAATGCGATAGAATAGAGAGCTGCTCATGCGCGGCGATTTGTCGGTTTGCGACTTGGGTGAGCGAAGGTATACCTGAGACCAAGAAGGGTGGGCGTCCTGTCGCTGGCCTGAAATGTGTGAGGACACCTGAGTCTGTGAGGATTTATGACGCGTAAGCAGCGCCGCGCCACAATGATTGGCACCAGCCTGGGCATATTGGGCCTGGCCGTTGGCCTCGTGCTCTATGCCCTGAGTGACAATATTGTCTTCTTTTACAGCCCTGCGGATATCGTCGAGCAGAATGTGGAAGAGGGCACACGCATGCGCGTTGGTGGTTTGGTCGTTGAAGACAGCATTGTGCGCGGCGAGGGGACCTTTGTCCGCTTTGCCGTTACCGACTTCTCCGAAACCCTTTTTGTGACCTATGATGGCATCCTGCCGGACCTCTTTCGTGAGGGCCAAGGCGTGGTGGCCGAAGGTGTTTTGCGGGCGGACCTGAAGTTCAGCGCCGACACGGTCCTCGCCAAGCATGACGAAAACTACATGCCACCGGAAGTTGCCGATGCACTGAAGCGGAATGGCAACTGGCAGGGCGAAGGGGCTGAAGCGCCCCACAGTGAAACCTACGGGCAGGGGGCCTATCCATGATTGCCGAGTTCGGCCATTTTGTCTTGGTTCTGGCACTTGGCGTCGCCCTGGTGCAGGCCTTCGGTCCGCTGCTCGGCATGCCGTTTAACGCGGCCTTCGGACGGCTCGCGGTGCCAGCGGCACGGGTCCAGTTCGTTTTGCTGTCCCTCTCATTTGCCGCTCTGGTCTATGCGTTTGCGGTGTCGGACTTTTCCTTGTCCCTCGTGACCGCAAACTCCCATAGCGCCAAACCGCTCATCTATAAGCTCACCGGCGCTTGGGGGAATCATGAAGGCTCCATGCTGATGTGGACCTTGATCCTCGCAACGTTCGGTGCCGCGGTCGCCTTTTTCGGCGGCAATCTGCCCGATGGCCTGCGTGCGCGCGTGCTGGGCGTCCAGGGGCTGATTGGCGCCGCCTTCCTGATGTTTCTTCTGTTCACGTCGAACCCGTTCCTGCGCCTTGATCCGGCACCTTTTGATGGCAACGGCCTCAACCCGATCCTGCAGGACCCGGCGCTCGCCTTCCATCCACCCTTCCTCTATGCGGGTTATGTGGGCTTTTCTATCGCCTTTTCGTTTGCAGTTGCCGCTCTTTTAGAAGGTAAGGTTGACCCGGCCTGGGCCAGGTGGGTGCGGCCCTGGACGCTGGCTGCCTGGTGTGCGCTGACACTTGGCATCGCCATGGGGTCCTGGTGGGCGTATTACGAACTCGGATGGGGTGGCTGGTGGTTCTGGGACCCGGTAGAAAACGCATCGCTGATGCCCTGGCTGCTCGGCACAGCGCTGCTTCACTCCGCGATCGTGGTCGAGAAACGCGGCGCGTTGAAACGCTGGACCTTGCTGCTGGCGATCTTCACCTTTGCGCTGAGCCTCGTTGGTACCTTCCTCGTGCGGTCCGGCGTGCTGACCTCCGTGCACGCCTTTGCGGTTGATCCGGCACGGGGCGTCGTGATCCTCGGCATTCTGGTTTTCTTTGTTGGCGGGGCACTGCTGCTCTACGCGCTCCGCGCGCCCGCGCTTAAAGTCGAAGGTCTGTTCGCACCTCTAAGTCGCGAAGCAGCCCTCATCGTGAACAATCTGCTACTCACTGCTGCGACCGTTGCAGTTTTTGTCGGCACGCTCTACCCGCTGGCACTTGATGCATTTGACGGAAGCAAAATCTCCGTTGGCGCGCCGTTCTACAATCTCACCTTTGTACCCATCGTTATCCCGCTTCTCCTGCTGGTGCCGTTTGGACCGATGTTGGGCTGGAAGAGGGCAGACGTGCTGGGGGCGACCCAACGGCTTGGCGTTGCCGCGGCAGTCAGCACCATCGGTCTTGCCGCCGCATGGATGTGGCAGAATGATGGTCCCTGGGGTGCGCCCTTTGGTATCGCTCTCGGTGTCTGGTTGATCGCCGGGGCCTTCTCAGAACTCGGCTATCGCGTGCGTCTGTTCCGTGGGGCGACAATAGCGGAAGCCATCGGCAAGGCTCGGCGTTTACCGCGTTCCGCCTGGGGCACAGCGATGGCGCATGCCGGCGTCGGCGTCATGGTGATTGGCATTGTTGGCATCACGTCCTGGCGGGTGGAGGTGATTGAAGCCCTCGCGCCCGGAGCCACCTTTGACGTAGGAAGCTATTCGGTCACTTTCCAGAACGTGGAATCCTATCGGGGCCCGAACTTCCGCGCCGACAGAGGATCTTTCCTGGTTGAGCGCAATGGCAAAGAGATTGCGACCTTAACACCCGAGAAGCGCGTCTATCCTGCCTCTGAAATGCCGACGACCGAAGCTGCCATTTATACCATCTGGGTGGCAGACCTTTATGTGGTGCTGGGAGATCCAACAGGCACAGGTGCATGGACCGTGCGCGCCTATGTGAACCCGCTCGTGCCCTGGGTTTGGATCGGGGCTGTGATCATGGTCCTTGGCGGTATGATCTCTCTGAGTGATCGGCGCTACCGTGTTGGTGCGCCCGTTCGGGCCCGCAACGCAAAGCCTGGTGTTCCGGCATGATGCGGCGGGCCGCGCTGTTGGTTTTGCTCGTGTTTGCGAGTCCCGCCGCAGCTGTGGACCCGGGCGAACGCCTGGATGACCCTGTCCTGGAAGAACGGGCTAGAGGCTTGTCGCAGGAATTGCGTTGCCTGGTGTGTCAGAACCAGTCGATTGACGATAGCGACGCACCGCTTGCCAAGGATTTGCGGGTCCTCGTGCGCGACCGTCTGATGGCGGGTGACACGGATGCGGAAGTCCTCTCTTACATTGTCGACCGCTACGGCGAATTTGTTTTACTGCGCCCGCCGCTCCGGGCTGGAACCATCCTTCTATGGCTCGCGCCCTTCATTGTCCTTCTGATCGGCATTGCCTCGGTTCTGGTTTATGTGCGCAGCCGCCGCCCGGAAGTAGCGGAGGCGCCCGAACCTCTGTCAGAGGCAGAAAAAGCCCGGCTTGAGGAAATTGTGATCGCCCGTGAACCACGGGATGATTGAGGCGACCCTCTCTCTTCGCCATATCGGTGCTACGTTCCTTTAAGGTGGCCGTCCAAAGGACGCCGCCGCCTGAATTTGTTGATTAGCACCCTGGGAGGGCTCCATGGCGACCGTTTCTGTACGCTCTGAAAAAATCACGTTTACAGGCAGCCTGGGCGATACGCTTGCAGCACGCCTCGACCGTCCCATCGGTCCGATCCGCGCCTACGCGCTCTTTGCCCATTGTTTCACCTGTTCCAAAGATATTTTTGCTGCGTCACGGATAGCTGGCGCGTTGGCAGAGCGAGGCATCGCGGTCCTGCGGTTTGATTTCACCGGGCTTGGGATGAGCGAAGGGGATTTCGCCAATACGAACTTCTCATCGAACGTTGCGGACCTGGTTGCCGCTGCGGACTATCTCCGCGCAGAGCATGAAGCGCCGCGCATTCTTGTCGGGCATTCGCTGGGTGGAGCCGCAGTCCTGGCAGCTGCAGGTGATGTTCCAGAAGCAGTTGCTGTAGCAACCATCGGGGCACCTTCGACCGCGCACCATGTGGCCGATTCCTTTGCCAACGATATTGAGACGATTGAGCGCGACGGCGAAGCGGAGGTCACGCTTGCCGGACGGCCCTTCAAGATCAAAAAGCAGTTCCTTGAAGACATCGCGGAAACGACCCTCAAAGATAAAATCGCTGCGCTAAAAAAGGCCCTGATCGTTTTTCACGCGCCTCTTGATGCGCAGGTCAGCGTCGACAATGCAGCTGACATCTTCACGGCAGCCAAACACCCGAAGAGCTTTGTGTCGCTCGACGATGCTGATCATCTGCTCACGCGCAAAGAGGATGCGATCTATGTCGCAGATGTCCTCTCCGTGTGGGCGTCGCGTTACCTTCCAGAAGCAGAAGCTTCCGACCTGCTTCCGCTAGAGAAGGGCAAGGTGACCGTTGAAGAAACCGGAGCCGGAAAATTCCAGCACCTCGTGCGCATTGGCAATCACGAGATATTCGCCGATGAACCAAAGAAAGTGGGCGGGGATGATACCGGCCTTGCGCCCTATGATCTGCTGCTGGCGGGCCTCGGCGCTTGTACCTCCATGACCATGCGCATGTACGCGGCACGGAAGGGCATAAACGTCACCAAGCTGGGCGTGACTCTCTCACACGACAAAATCCATGCCGATGATTGTAAAGAATGCGCAGCTGAAGGGAATCAGAAGATAGATGTGATGCGCCGCGAGCTCTCGATCGAAGGCGACATGAGTGATGAAGAACGGGCAAAACTCACAGAGATCGCGAATAAGTGTCCCGTCCACCGAACCCTTGAATCCCACATCGAAATTGTCACAAGCCTAAAAGCCTAGAGAAACCGCCAATGCGCTTTCAATTGTGGCGAGAAGACGGCGCTGCGCTAAACGAAAAGTAATGGACCGTTCAGGTGACAGTAAGGCGAGCGTCCCCATGTTTATGAGGAACCTATTTTACGGAGTTCCCTCAACATGCCTCGATCCGACGACACCAACAATAAGAGCTTCTTCTGCAATAAAGGCACGTTCATCGCCGCTGTCGGCGCTGCCGCCATTATCGGCTTTGGGGCCGCGTCGCTTAATCACCCCGTCTCTGCAGAGACCAGCGTCAGGGCGCTTCAGACCGGTCTGCCGATGGCCGGGTTCGCGGACATGGTGGAACAGGTCAGCCCCGCCGTTGTGAGCATTCAGGTTGTGCAGCAGGTCCCTGCTGTAGCGTCCGGTTCGCGGCCGGGTTTCCCGCCGGGACATCCCTTTGAGCGCTTTTTCCGCGAAGGACCAGAGGGGCAGGGCGGCAATGAGGGCGCCCCGCGTCGCGGCCCCCGACCGCAGGCTCAAGGGTCTGGTTTTGTGATTTCTGAAGATGGCTACATCGTCACCAACCACCACGTGGTCGACAAGGGTGTGGCGGTCTCTGTCGTGTTTAAAGATGGCACTGAAGCCAAGGCTGAGATTGTGGGCACCGACGAGAAAACCGATCTGGCACTGCTCAAAATCGAGACCGATGAGGACCTGCCTTTCGTCTCTTTCAAAGAAACCGATGACCTTCGTGTCGGGGATTGGGTGGTTGCCGTCGGCAATCCATTTGGCCTTGGGGGCACAGTTACATCCGGCATTGTCTCTGCCCGCGGGCGCGACATTGGCGCCGGGCCTTATGATGATTTCATTCAGATTGATGCATCTATAAACCAGGGGAATTCCGGCGGCCCGACCTTTGACTTGAGCGGCAATGTGGTCGGTGTGAATACTGCGATCTTTTCCCCAACGGGCGGCAATGTTGGCATCGGTTTTGCGATCCCGGCAAATGTCGCCGCTGATGTGATTGCAGACCTCCGCGAAAACGGGCGTGTCGAACGCGGCTGGTTAGGTGTCGCGATCCAGCCGGTCGGTCCGGAAATCGCTGAGACGCTCGGTCTCTCAGAAGATGAAGGTGCGCTGATTGCGCAAGTGGTGCCAGGAAGCCCCGCTGAAGCTGGCGGCCTTGAGCCTGGTGACGTCATCTATTCCATCGACGGCGCCGTGATGGAAACACCCAAGGATGTAAGCAAAGCAGTGGCTGCTCTCAAGGCTGGCCAAACGGCGCAGTTCAACCTGTGGCGCGACGGTGATCGTCAGGCCATTGATGTGGAAATCGGTGCCTATCCAGAAGAACGCCAGTCTGCAGCGCTGAGCGTGCCAGTAGATGATGGTGTCCTTGATGGATTGGGATTGGCGCTGGCTGAAAGCCCGGAAGGTGTTGTAATCCGCGCTGTGAAGCCCGCGAGCCAGGCTGCTGAAAAAGGACTGCGCCCGGGCGACATCATTGTTGAGGTTGCAGGCGAGCCCGTAGAGCACCTATTGGATGTCAGAAACGACATTGCAAATGCAAAAGAGCAGGATCGCAAATCTGTCCTTCTCTTGGTTCGGTCAGACGCGGGACAGCGCTTTGTTGCGCTGCGTCTGCAGGAGACCTGATCCCATCCCGGTTTCGGTCCGCTCCAGTGGGCCGACCGATCATCAGGTGAGGGAACCTGATTGGTCACGGCGGCACCCACAGATCAACGTGATTTAGGATGCCCGCATCCGAAATCACAAAGTTGATCGTTTCCAAGACTCTGGAGCGGGAAAGTACCTGCCCGCTCCGGTCCCCCGCGAAACGCCGTCGTGACCACATATATGGAGATCAAAACATGCCCCATTCGGCCCCTGCGCTCGCCAGCCAACCCCCTTCCGCGTTACACTTGGGTCAGCTGCCCAAAAACGTGGACAACGCGGAGATAGAGGCAGAAGGGAGTGAGCACATGCGGGTATTGGTGATAGAGGACGATGTCGAGGCAGCGGCCTATCTTGTCAAAGGATTGAAGGAAAGTGGCCACACGGTGGACCATGCTGTTGATGGAGATGACGGGCTGACGTTCGCCCTGTCTGCGCCTTATGACGTGCTCGTGGTTGATCGCATGCTTCCCAAGCGGGATGGTCTGAGCGTCGTGTCTGCGATCCGCGAACAAGGCAATGAAACGCCGGTCTTGTTTCTAAGTGCCCTTGGCGAAGTGGATGACCGAATAAAGGGCCTGAAGGCTGGCGGCGATGATTATCTCACCAAACCTTACGCCTTTGCGGAACTTCTCGCCCGCATCGAGGTGCTGGTGCGCCGCTCAAATCCGGATCAGGTGAAAACCAAGCTTCAGGTGAGCGATCTCGAAATAGATCTGCTCGCCCGCAAAGTGACCCGCGCAGGCACCGAAATCGACCTCCAGCCCCGGGAGTTCCGTCTGCTTGAATATCTTATGAAAAACGCAGATAGAGTTGTTACCCGAACCATGCTGTTGGAGAATGTCTGGGAATATCATTTTGATCCCCAAACCAATGTGATCGACGTGCATATTTCCCGGCTCAGGTCGAAAATTGACAAGAATTTCGACGTTCCCCTCTTGCATACGATCCGAGGTGCCGGATACTCGCTACGTGCAGCAGGGTAATCTTCTAAATACAACCACTTTCAGACTAGCGCTGATCTATCTCGCGCTTTTCGCCACTTCTGCGATCGCGCTTCTGGGATATGTGTACTGGAACACCGCCGGATTTCTTGCGCGCCAATCAGATGAAGCGGTTCAAGCTGAAATCACAGGCCTGGCGGAGCAATATGCCCAGGGCGGTCTCGCTCAGCTTGTTCACATCGTCATCCAGCGAAGCCGCGATCCGCGCCAGAGCCTCTATCTGCTCGTCGATGCCAGAGGAAGCGTTCTGGCGGGCAATCTCGGACGTCGGCCAGGCGTAGAGCCCGGCCCCGACGGATGGATGGATTTTCAGTTCAACCGGCTCACCATGGAAGGCTCGGAAGTCCATTCTGCGCGGGCGCGGGCGTTCCCGCTGCCAGATGGCTCATTCCTCCTGGTGGGGCGCGACGTGCAGGAACTGCGCAGCATTGAAAACCTCATCACCACGTCCCTTGCCTGGGCAATTGCGCTCACGATAGCGCTGGGGCTCGTGGGTGGTGTCATTATCAGTCGGAACATGTTGGCCCGCGTTGATGAAATCAATCAGACTAGCCGCAACATCATTCGCGGCGACCTCTCCCAGCGTGTCTCCGTCGCGGGCTCCGGTGATGAGTTCGACCAGCTTGCGGAAAATCTGAATGAGATGCTGGAACAGATCGAAAGTCTGATGACCGGCATGCGCGAGGTGACCGACAATGTGGCTCATGATCTCAGAAGTCCGTTAAACCGCCTTAGAACACGTCTTGAAATGGCGATGATGGGGGAGGGATCGACGGAAGAAGTGCGGAGCGAACTTGAGCGCTCTATCGCTGATGCTGACCACCTGCTCTCGACGTTCAATTCCCTGCTCGCCATTGCTCGCGCTGAGACGGGGTCGATGCGCGATACAATGACGAGTTTTGATTTAGGCGAACTCGTGCGCGATGCGGTTGAGCTCTACGAGCCAGTCGCCGAGGACGCTGGGATCGCGTGCACTGTGGAAACAGATGAAGACCTTGGGATTATCGGCAATCGGGAACTGTTGGCACAGGCCATCGCCAATCTGCTCGACAATGCAATCAAGCATGGCAATAAGGCGACTTGTGGGGCGCCTCACATTCTGGTCGCCGCGCGACGGGAATCCGGTGCCGTGACGGTCAGCGTCTCAGACAATGGACCAGGGATCGCTGTTGAAGATCGCGAACGTGTTCTGGGTCGTTTCGTCCGCCTGGAAGAAAGTCGCAATACACCTGGCAGCGGCCTTGGGCTATCGCTAGTCTCTGCGGCAGCTCAGTTGCATGGCGGCAAACTCAAGCTCGAGGATGCAGAACCAGGATTGAAAGCGGTTCTTCGGTTGCCGTTGAGAGTTGCTTAGCTGTTTCCCTGGAGCGCTGTCTGACAAGCATCGGTATAGAGCGCAACAACGTCGCTGAGCGGTGTGCTGAAATCCGCTGTTTCCCTCGTTGCAGCGGCTAGAGGCGTGGCTGCTGCTGCTTTGAACACCTGAGCTGCTGCTTCATGAAACCCTGCTGGCAAGTGCGCTGCTCGAAAGGTCGCGGCAATTTCATTCATTTCCCGCGTCAATGTCCTGGCTGGTCTGCGGAGAGATTGCATTACAGTCGACATAGTACGCATCTGAACCTGTCGTCTTGAAAGCTGCGCTGATCTTTGCTGCAACAGATGCTGCATCCTCTGGCGGCATGATTGAGAGAATGATCTCAGCCTCACCGACCAATGCTTCAAGAGTGTCCACGTCATGCGCGCCGGCATGCGCGGCGCGCATTTTGGAGAGGTCGCTCCGCCCAGCGAGACAGGTCAATACGCGATGTCCGCCGGCGTTGAGTTCTGCGGCGACGCGATGCCCCATACCACCCATTCCGATAATTCCAATGGTGCTCATGTCTTCTCCTGTCGTGCGATTCGCGTCCGCGGTCTGTCAAAACTGATTCGAAAACACGCTCTGACCCGCATTCCCAAGCCGGATTCTTACAGCTTGGAGCGCTGAAGCGACCCCAATTTGCATCATTTCCGCCTCTGTTTGCCATTTATCCCCGGAAAAACGCTTCCCTGAGCGAAAACAGCGCGAATTTTCGTGGCGGCGGTTTTTGTCATTTGTTACTGCTCGTTACGACGGGGGCACCCGGAGGCCAATTTAGGAGAGTGGACTTATGAGCAAAGCAGACTTTATTGAGCGCGTTGCAGACGCTGGCGATCTGAGCAAAGCAGAAGCAAAACGTGCTGTGGAACTGGTATTCGGTCAAATCGAAGCCGGTCTGAAAGCATCTAAGAAAGAAGGCAAATACACGATCGGTACGTTTGGAACATTTTCCGTTTCTAAGCGGAAAGCCCGCATGGGTCGCAACCCACGCACAGGCGAAGCGATCAAGATCAAAGCATCGAAGACATTGCGGTTCCGCCCGTCTTCACAGCTGAAGGACGCAGCTGGCTGCTGATCTTGTTTCAGCAATGCTGTAGGAATAGGCCTGTCGGTTTCCGGCGGGCCTTTTTCTTTGGCTAAAGGGGAGTGAGAAGAGCAATGGCGGGAGAGTCAGAGAGTTCCTTGCTTGAGGTTACAAAAGCACTGCCCAAGGGAGCCGATGAAGCACGCGGGCAGGAGACGCTTGCCGACCTGCGAGCAGCTCTAGTCGGGAGCGATTGGCAGGGTATGGCCGAGACAGAAGCCTTTGGCACACTTGCGGCCTCTCTGGCAGGAAACTCTCCCTTCATCGCCCGGACCTGTCTGCGCTACCCAGAACTGTTGCCATTCATTGCGAGCGTTTCGCCTAGCGAGGGTTTTGAGACTTCGTTGAACGAGGTCACCGCTGCGGGAACGGGCGCGTCTACCTTTGACGAGCTAATGAGCATCGTCCGTCGGGCGAAATCGGAGATGGCGGTGCGAACCTCCGCCGCAGATGTCTCCGGTCTTTGGTCCCTAGAGGACGTTACCGAAAACCTGACCCGGTTCGCGGATACGATTTTGGAAGCAGGGTTTACCTGGTTACTGCAACGGGCCAGTGAGAAGGGGGACATTGTCGGTGACGCCGTCTCAACAGCGACGAGCGGGCTCGTGGTTCTGGCAATGGGAAAATACGGCTCCGGAGAACTCAACTATTCCAGTGATATAGATATTGTCGTCTTCTATGAGCCTGGCACCTTGTCGCTGAAGGGGGGTCTGGATGAAAGCACGTTCTTCGTACGTCTCACAAAAGACATTGTGAAGCTCATGCAGGAACGCACAGCCGACGGCTATGTCTTCCGCACGGATCTGCGCCTGCGTCCAGATCCCGGCGGCACCCGTGTTGCCGTGTCACTTCCAGCGGCGGAACACTATTACGAAAGCCGCGGTCAGAACTGGGAACGTGCCGCCTACATAAAGGCGCGCCCCGCCGCTTGCGACATCGAGGCTGGCAAACGTTTCCTATCCATGATGTCTCCCTTCATTTGGCGCAAATATCTCGACTATGCCGCGATCGAAGATGTGCATTCCATGAAGCGTCAGATTCATGCGGTTGGGGGACACAGCACCATTGCCGTTGAGGGCCACAACATCAAACTGGGTCGGGGCGGAATCCGGGAAATTGAGTTTTTTGTGCAGACCCAGCAATTGATCGCCGGGGGACGTGATGAAGAGCTGCGCGGCATGCAAACCGTTCCTATGCTGGATAAGCTTGTCGAAAAGGAATGGATTGAACCGCTGGTCGCTGACGAAATGAAAGTGGCCTATCGGTTCCTGCGCACATTGGAACATCGCCTGCAAATGATCGATGACGAGCAGACCCATTCTTTGCCATCGACCGCCGAGGGCATCGAACATGTTGCCTGTTTCATGGGGTATGACGATCGGGGCACTTTTGAGCGTGAACTGTTGCGCCACCTCTCATCGGTTCAGACGCACTATATGGCGCTCTTTGAGACAGCGCCGCCGCTCGGCGAAGAGGGCGGGAGCCTCGTGTTTACCGGGACCGACGACGATCCCGAGACACTCATAACGCTTAGCGAACTTGGTTTTGAAAATGTAACTGACATGTCTGCGACCATTCGCGGGTGGCACACGGGTCGGTTTTCCGCGACCAGAAGCCCACGCTCAAGAGAAAGACTGACGGCTCTGATGCCGGAGCTATTGCGCGCTCTGTCGCGCACAGCGGAGCCAGACATTGCCTTTTTACGCTTTGATCAGTTCCTGAGTGGCTTGCCCGCCGGTGTCCAACTCTTCTCACTGCTCTATGCCAACCCCAGCCTGTTGAGTTTGATTGCCGAAATTTGCGGCACGGCACCCCGCCTTGCAACCTATCTCAGTCAAAATGCGGGCGTGTTGGACGCGGTCCTCTCACCAAGCTTTTTCTCGGCGCTTCCAAGCGAAATTGCGTTGGAGGCGGAGTTGGCAGAAGCTTTGAACTCCGCTGAGTATTTCGAGGATGTTCTGGATTTTGCTCGGATCTGGGCGCGCGAACAGCGGTTCCGATTGGGCGTGCGGGTCCTGTCCGCCAGCGCGAACGCGAGAGAAGCAGGGCCAGCCTACAGCGCCGTCGCGACGGCTTTGATCCGGCAGATGCAAACCCATGTCGCCAGGCAGATCGAAGGGAAGCATGGAGCGATGCCAGGTGGTGAGATGGCAGTGATTGCCATGGGCAAGCTGGGCAGCCGGGAGATGAGTGCAGCATCAGACCTCGACCTTATCACGATCTACGATCTTGACGAAGGCGTCGGTGCGTCCGATGGCAAGAAGCCTCTTGTGGCCTCTCAATATTATGCAAGGCTGACCCAACAGCTCGTAAGCGCTCTGACAGCGCCTACCGCTGAGGGCAAGCTCTATGAGGTCGATCTCAGACTTCGTCCCTCCGGCAATGCAGGGCCGGTCGCCTCACAACTCGCATCTTTTAGCGCCTATCAAGCGGAGAGCGCCTGGACCTGGGAACATATGGCATTGACCAGGGCCCGGGTCGTCAGTGGACCATCCACCATTGTCGCCAAGGTTGAAGCAATCATCAAAGAGACGCTCACCCAGGAACGTGACGCCGAAAAAACCGCGACAGATGTGCAGGAAATGAGAGCGCGCATTGAGAAAGAGTTCGGAACGAAAGACCCTTGGTCCTTCAAACAGGTTCGCGGCGGTCTCATTGATCTGGAATTCGTCGCGCAATATTTGCAGCTCGTACATGCGCGAGCGCATCCGGGCATTCTGACCCCTGATACGCGCACCGTGTTTACAAACGCCGCCCGCCTGGGCCTGTTGAATCAGGGCCTGGCGGACCGGTTGCAGGCCGCCTTTGATCTGCAACACGATCTCACCCATATATTGCGCATTTGTGTGACGGGAAATCTCGCGCCAGACACAGCGACAGAAAGCCTCAAAATGCGTTTGGCTCAGGCGGGCAACGCGCCGGACTTCGCTGTCCTTGAGGCGTCGCTCGCTGACGCTCAGGCAGACGTCCTGGATGCCTATGCAGAGATAATCGGCCCACCCGCCCAATAGACATCGGTCGTCATAGTTTGGCTAAAGATTTGCAGTTCAGTGGAAGCCCCAATCCGCCTTGTCTGGCGCCGGGTTCATGGCGTGATCAGTCATCGTCAGAACTCTGCGAAAAACAGGGTTAACGGGGTCGCTGGATCGACGCGCTGAGTCCCGCTAAGGGGCAGGCAGGGTGGTGAAAGCTAGACGAAGCAGGATTTTTGTCTCTATTTGAGACAGAGCAAGATGTTGGAATGGACCGATCCATGGATCGTGTAGACGCAGTGATAATCGGAGCGGGGCTGAACGGCCTCACTGCGGCCGCGCGTCTCGCCGGAGCAGGCCTGTCTGTCTTGATTGTCGAACGCTCAGCCCATGTCGGCGGTGGTGCAGCCCATGGGCAATTGGCACCCGGCTACTCAGCGCCACCGATTGGCTTTTCCCACGGTTATGTACCGCCTGAACTGATCCGCGAATTTGACCTGGCGCGCGAGGGCTTACAGCTGGTCCGGCGTGAGGGGGGCATCTCGCTCTTTGATGACGGCAGCCACATTGCTAACTACGCCAACGAGAATGTCATGCGCCGGGAGTTGGCACGTCATTCACGGCGGGATGCCGACGCCTGGCCCCGATTTGTTCGGGATATGAAACGCCAGGCAGAACTCATTCGTCAGTCTTTGCTGAAGGCACAAGAAGATCCCAGTGAATGGTCTCTCACAGCGCTCAAACAGATGATGTCGCGCACGAGGTCCGTCCTGCAGATGGAGCCGGAAGCGCTTTACGATCTCACCCGGTTCTGGTCGCTTTCGCTGGACGATTTTCTGGAAGGCTATTTTGAAAGCCCAGAAGTACGTGCGCACTTGGCCGCTCCTGCTTTGATTGGGCGCGCTCTTGGACCAGCAGACCCAACGGGCGCAGCCTTCTTGCCCGCCCAGTGGATGACAGGAACCAACGGTGGGGCGCCTTGGCGCATGAGCCCCAAGGGGGGAACGCAAGCGCTGGCGGATTGTCTGGCCAGTGTGCTGCGGGCTCGGGGCGGTGATATACGCTTCAATGCGGAAGTCACCGACATCAAGATGGTGGACAAGAAAGCGGCCGGGGTCGTTCTTGCCGATGGGGAAGAAATCGATGCAGGCATTGTCCTGTCTGACCTCGACATCAAGCGTAGCTTCCTCAGCCTCTTCCAATGGTCCGGATTGCCCGATGGGTTTGCTCGGGACGTCGCAAATGTGCGGATGGAAGGCATCGTCGCGCGGATCAACTTTGCGCTGAAAGGTTTGCCGGAGATAAACGGGATTGCAACGGATAATCCTTCCTTAAGTGGTGGGCTGATGATTGGTGGTGGCTTGCACTCCATGGAGCGCGCCTACGAGGATTGGCTGGATGAACGGCCACCCACAGCGCCGCTTCTGGAGATTGCCATTCCAACGCTGGAAGACCCCAGCCTGGCACCTGAGGGCGGGCACATCTTCGCGGTATCCGCGCAATATATTCCGACTGAATTGCACGATGGAGTGTGGTCAGGTGCGCGGCGGGATGCGCTTATGCGGACAGTGAAAGACATGATCTCCCGCCATGCGCCCGGTTTTGAAAGTCACATTGTGGCTGAAGAATTGCGCTTGCCTTCAGATATTGAAGATCAGGCTGGCTACACAAGAGGTGATCCGTTCCTGGGGCAGATGTCGCTGGACCAGATGTTTTTCAACCGGCCAGTGCCAGGCTTCAGCGGTTATGAAAGCCCCATCAAAAACTTCTATGTCTGTTCTGCGAGTGGCCATCCAGCAGGTCTGGCGCTTGGTGCCGCTGGTGCAAATGCCGCCCAGAGTATCTTGGGCTCATTGAAGGGGAGGCGCGCATGAGTGACGACGCCCTTCAATATGATGCCATCGTCATTGGCGCGGGGCACAATGGCCTGGTCGCGGCAGGCTATCTCGCGAAAGCGGGGAAGAGCGTTGTGGTGTTGGACGGCGCGAAGGCTGTTGGCGGTGCGGCGCAGACCGCTGAAATTTCGCCGGACTATCAAGTCTCAACAGCGGCGCATCTCATCTCAGGCTTTCCACGCCAGGTCGAAAAAGATCTCAAACTCTCAAAGCACGGTCTTGTCTGGGCCACAAACGATATGGTGACCGTCGCGCTTGACCGTGACGGCAAGCATATTGTGCTGTCATCTGACCGGAAATCAGAAGTTGCGACGATCAAAGCACATGCGTCTCAAGATGGCGACGCCTGGAAGGCATTTGAGGCGCGCACCGCCAAATATGTGAAGCTGCTGAAACCATTTCTGGAAAAACGCATGCCGGATGTCTCGGAGGACGGCGCGACAAAGGCAGCCGCCATGTTGGCATTGCGTCTGGAGAAAATGGGGCCCTTGGATTTGAGGGCGTTTTTGCAGTTGGTGCCGTCCAGTGTTGCTGCCTTGCTAGACCGAAGTCTCGAGGGAGACTTGATCAAGGGCGCGTTGTCGCTTGAGGCGACGCTTGGTGCCGCTGCCGGGCCCCATACGCCGGGCACTGCCTTTTCTTATGTCTATAAAAAGACACAGGAGGCGATCGGGCAGGGCATGGGCTACCCAGTCGGCGGTACCGGCTCGCTGACGGAAGCATTGGCAAGCGCTGCAGAAGCGCTGGGCGCGCGCATTCGCCTGGAAAGCCCAGTAAGGGAAATTCTCGTTGAAGAGGGCCGCACAACAGGCGTGCGTCTAGCAGACGGAACGGTCTTTGAAGCGCCCATTGTGCTCAGCAGCGTCGATCCCAAAACGACCTGCCTTGATCTTGTGGGGGCGCGTCATTTCGAAACGCCGATGGTGAACCACGTGAGCCGCATCAAGATGAGAGGCGCAACGGCCAAGATCAACCTTGCCCTGGAGGGGCTGCCCACTTTTGAAAACTTCTCTGATCGGGAGTATGGCGGACGGCTTTTGATCGCGCCGGATATGGGGACCGTCGAACGCTCTTTTACCGCCGCAAAGCGGGGAGAGTTGACGCTAGAACCTGTGATGGAAGCCGTTATCCCCTCCTATCATGATCCACGGCTTGCGCCGATGGGGCATCATGTCATGTCCATCATTGTGCCCAATGTCCCCTTCGACGTAGAAGGCGGCTGGGACGTGCAGAAAGAACCCTTCGTGAAGCGCGTGATTGACACCATCTCTGACTACGCGCCCGACCTGAGTGACAAGATCATTGCGGGCGAAGTATTGACGCCGCCGGAACTGGAAGAGCGGTTTGGATGGGGCAATCGTGGCTGGCATCAGGGTAATATGAGTTTTGACCAGCTGCTCGCCTTCCGTCCGGTGCCGGGCATGGCCAATTATGAGGCCGGTGTCAGGGGTCTTTATCTCTGTGGGGTGGGAACCCATCCAGGTGGGGGCTTAACCGGTCTGCCGGGGAAATTGTCCGCAGAAGCGGCGCTGGCTGCGGAGAAAGTATCATGACGGAAGAAGTGACAGATCAATCTGCGCCCGAAGAGGGCCTGGATGTATCGCGGGACAGCCCGCTCAATGGGCCTGGTGTTGCGCCAGACCCAGCTTGGTTCGAACAGGCAGCGGACGAGCCACCTTATGCGCGTCATGTGCTCACCACGCCATTGCATCTCGAAGCTGCAGATGAAAGCCGGACAAACAGCTGGGCGGAGTGGGCTGGTTACACAGTGGCACAGGTCTATACCAGTATTGAGCAGGAATATGATGCGCTGCGGACGCGCGCAGGCCTGTCGGATATCTCACCCCTTACGAAAATCCGCTTGTCCGGGCGAGAAGTGGTTACCTGTCTGGATCGTTTGCTCACACGGCCTGTGGGAGACCTGGAGAGCAATCAATCTGTGCGGGCGGTTTTGTGCGATGGGCATGGGCATGTCATTACCGAAGGTGTGCTGTTCCGCCTGGGTGACGAAGAGTTTCGCCTGGTTCTGCGCTCATCCCATATGGATTGGCTGATGCAGTCAGCGCTGGGCTTTGATGTTCAGTTGGAAGATGTCTCAGGGACCATTGCAGGTCTGTCGCTTGCCGGACCTATGTCAGACAATGTCCTCGCACTGGCTGGCCTGGAGAAGCCTGCAACGCTTGCCAAACATCACGGTGCCTGGGTGGAGCTGGGTGGCATGCCTGTATATCTGAGCCGTACCGGCATGATGGGCGGCCGCGAATATGAGCTTTGGTGTGATCCGGCGGATGCCTCCATTGTTTGGCGCCGCCTGCTGAATGTCGGACAGGCAGTTGGCCTTCGACCTATCGGAGCCGCGGTTCGCGACATAGCTCGTCTTGAAAACGGTGTCGCGCTGGAAGACGTTGACTATCAGTCAGCGTTCACCGCACGTGATCCCTCAGAGGCTCTTTCTCCCTATGACCTGTGTCTGGGCGGCTGTGTTGACTTAGACCGCACTGTTTTCAATGGGCAATCGGCTTTGAGGAAAATTGCTGCCAGCGGAAGCACAAATGCGTTGGTCGGCTTTGAGCTTGATCTGGCTGACGCCGCAGGTGTTGGGCCGATTTGCAATGGGGATAAGCAGGCAGGGCGGATCACGTCTCATGCCTGGTCGCCGATGCTTCAGTGCACCATTGCGCTAGGGTTGGTTGAGGCATCTGCGCTTGGCGCGTCCGATGGCTTCAGCATTAAGACACATGCTGGGGAAAACATACCAGCAAAGCTCACAAAACGGCCCTTTTTGGGCTCTTCCTGAATTAAATTGAGATCATCCGACGGAACTGAGGCTCCCATGCGTTCTATTGACTGAACGCAGAAGGCGACGCTTTTCCGGTTTGGGATTTTCGGACCATGAATTTCTGCCAGATGTGTTCAAGCGGCAGGTACGCTCCCCCACCCCTTGCGTGTCCGCCGCTCCTATTTCTTAAGGCCGGGACGAATGTCGTGGACCTTCATTGGAGATGAGCAATGCGTAAAAACAAACTGATACTGTCATCAACCCTCGCCGGTCTTCTGGTGGCCTCGGCAGGCGTAGCCGTTGCGGCAAAGGGTCCAGCTGGTGGTCCGCCAAGCCCCGACCACATGTTCGAGATGCTTGATCTGAACAAAGACGGTGAAATCACACGAGAAGAAGCAGAGTCTGCTCGCGAGGCGCGCTTTCAGGCCGCTGACACCAATGGCGACGGCTTGCTCTCCCGCGACGAAATGACAGCAGCGCGTGAGGCCAGATCTGCGGAACGCCAGGAAAGACGGTTCGTGAAACTCGACACAAATGAGGACGGTTTCCTGAGCCCTGAGGAAATCGCAGCCGGACCGCATGGTGAGAGACGCGAAGGCATGTTTGATCGTGCTGATGAAAACGGTGACGGAAAAATCACACGCGAGGAAGCCGAAGCAATGCACCAAAAGATGCAAGAGCGTCACGGCAGGCACTAAATCCGTGAGCATCGCGCCGAGATCATCTGCTTCCAGACCAGATGACTTTGGCGCGACGCCTCGCTATAGAAGTAGCACAGTCCAAAGACGATTGAGGAAAGGGCAGGGCGTCATTCCTCTGACGACGGAAAAGAAAACGCCGGACGGCTCATCTCAGGATGATGCATTGATGGCAGCGCTCGCTGGCGGCGACCCGAACGCGGGACGCGCCCTGGTAGATGCCCACCTGTCTCATGTGCTCGCCGTTGCTCGACGTATGTTGGGCGATCAGGCGGAAGCGGAAGATGTTGCCCAGGACACATTCATGCGTGCCTGGAAAGCGGCTGACCGATGGAAGCCCGGACAGGCAAAAGTCTCCACATGGTTGCACCGCATCGCAATGAACCAGTGTCTGGATCGGCTCCGAAAGAAAAAGCCGGAACCTCTGGCGTCTGATTTTGATGCACCAAGTGATCGCTTAGATCCTGAGGCCGAGCTGTATCAACAGCAGTTGGGTCGACGCATAGATGGCGCGATCCAGGCCTTACCGGAAAGGCAGCGCGCGGCGATTGTGCTGTCCCATTATCAGCACCTCTCTAATCAAGAGGCATCGGAGATATTGGGTGTCAGCGTCGAAGCGTTAGAGTCACTCCTGTCGCGTGGACGGCGGGCGTTGAAACAATCACTGAGACCGGAATGGTCTGAACTAAAAGGAGAGGGGGATTCTGCATCTCCCGACCCAACCATGAGCGTGAAACCATGACAGACGCATCAGATTTTGAAAAAGCGAAAGCACGCGCACAAGAAGTGCTGGACGCCTATGGGGCAGACGAGGCCCGGTGGCCTGAGGTGGATCGCGAGACGGTCCGAAAGGTCATCGCGATGGACCCACTGCTTGCAAAACGTCAGGCAGAAGAAGCAGAGCTGGACAGCTTGCTCTCATTCGCCCCCGTCGAGGCACCGAGCTACGCATTGCAGAGCCGCATTCTATCCGCCCAAAAGGAGGAGGGGGTAGGCGGGGTCGGGTTTGTGAAACAGATACTTGACCTGCTTTGGCCCTATGGATCATCTGCAATCCCGGCCGGTGCTCTGGCGGCCTCTATTGTCTTGGGCATGACGTCGGGTGCTGTCACGACGATCGCGACGGACAGCTGGAGCGATGAACAATCCTATGATGTCCTTGCCCTTGCGCTTGGTGACACGACATTGACGGAGGAATGGCAATGAGCAGCGAAACGCCAAACACCACGCGGCCCGTCCGCAAATGGTTGGGGCCTGCATTGCTGGTATCCTTGGGGATCAACCTGTTTCTGGTCGCTGCCATCACGGCTGGCATCATCCGTAATATGGACCGCGGCAGTCACGGTCACGCATCGCCGCTCGGGTTGCCGCATCATATTGTGGTGCGACAATTATCAGGCGAGGAACGCGATAAGCTCAAAGCGACCATGAGGGAAAACAGAGCGGAGCTCAGGCCCCTCTTTAGAGATGTGCGCCAGGCGCGCCAGGCACTCAGTGTGGCCATTGCTGCTGACCCCTATGACCCGGAAGCAGCCAGAGCGGCGTTTGCCGAGCTCCGCGCCGGAATGGGTGCTGTGGCAACACAGTCTCAGGACATTTTGGTGCAAGCATTTTCTGACTTAACGCCAGAATCGCGGGAAAAAATAGCCGAAGCAATGCATCGTGGCCACCCAGGTGACCGTGGCACGGATCAGAACACAGAGCCATCAAATCCTGAGTGATGAAGATATAGAACAGCTGGTGAGCTCATGGCTGGTACCTGTTAAGGTCTCTCGCTTATGATTGGCAAAGATCGAAGCGAAGAAGAGACGGCTATGAGCAATCGAGAAAAGCCTGCCTCGGCAGGAAGAGCGGCCCTGGCAGATTGGAAAGCCTTTTGTGCGGCCCATCCTGAGGTTGCTTTTCTGAATGCTGTCTTTACCGATCAATGTGGCACGGTGCGGGGCAAACGCATGCCGTTTGCCGAAGCGGGCAAGGTCTTCACCGATGGTCTTGAGCTTCCCATGTCCGTCTACTTTCTGGATGTAACGGGCGTGAATGAAGACGTTCACGGGCGCGGCTTTTCTGATGGCGATCCCGATGGCACGGCGCATCCCATTGCAGGCACACTAGCGGTTGTCCCCTGGGCGCCCGATCAGGCCCAGGTGATGATGACCATGGATATGCCCGAAGGCGGCGCATGCGAGTTTGAACCGCGCAATGTGCTGGCACGGGTCGCTGAGCGCCTCAGTGCTCGCGGTCTCACTCCGGTCTCGGCGGTTGAATTTGAGTTCTACCTTCTCGATCAAAAAACCGATGCCCTTGGACGTCCGCTCGCACCCATTAATCCCAGCACCGGTGATCGCGAGCGGAGCAATCAGGTATATGGCCTGTCGGAGCTGGATGGGTTTAGCGATTTGTTGAGAGACATCAGCACCTTTGCCTCGGACTTGTCCGTTCCTGCCTCTGCAGCTGTCGCAGAGTTTGCGCCTGGACAATATGAGATCAATCTGAAGCATGGCCCTGATCCCTTGCGGTCAGCCGATCACGGGATTTTGCTGCGCTATCTGATTGGCGCAGCGGCGCGCGCTCATGGGTTTCGGGCGAGCTTTATGGCGAAGCCCTATGTCGATCAGGTGGGCAATGGATGTCACATACACACAAGCCTGTTAGATGCCGACGGAAAGAACATTTTCGACGATGGGGGAGACAAAGGCACAGATCAGATCCGCCACGCCATTGGTGGACTGCAACGCACGCTCCCGGCGGCGATGGCACTCTTGGCACCCAATCTCAATGCCTATCGTCGGTTTGCGCCCAATGTCTTTGTGCCGGTGAATGGCGCCTGGGGGTATAACAACCGGTCGGTTGCCTTCCGCGTGCCCACAGGATCACCAAAGGCACGGCGCATTGAGCACCGTGTCGCCGGCGCTGATGCCAATCCCTATCTTGTATTAGCCTCGATCCTGGCGGGTATTGACTACGGGCTTGAAAACAAAATCGACCCTGGTGAGCCGATGCAGGTGAATGCCTGCGACCGTGTCGATCCAGACCTGCCCCTCACACTGCCACGTGCCCTGGACACCTTTGTCGGGTCTCCCGTCTTGCGCGATTATTTCGGGGATCTGTTTGTCGACATTTATGCAGAGACGAAGCGGCTGGAGTTTGAGAAATTCAACAAGATCATCTCAAACCGTGAACTGGAATGGTATTTGTAGGGTCACCAGCGGTGCCGATCTGATCTTTCATCCTTCGAGACGAAGGCTTTGCCTTCTCTCAGGATGAGGGGGAAGCTAGAAAAAAAACATGGTGAGGAGCGCCGAAGGCGCGTCTCGAACCAGAGCAGCCATACTAATGCGGTGCAGCAAGGGGAAGGGTGAAGGTCACAATAGTACCGACACCTTCTTCGCTCTCAATGGTGAGCGTACCTTCGTTCATCTCAACCAGCGAGCGGGACAAGGCAAGGCCGAGCCCCGTGCCCTTGTGTTTCTTGCTGTGCTGAGATTCCACCTGCTCAAACGGTTTGCCTAGTTTGGAGAGGTGTGCCGCTGGAATGCCAATGCCGGTATCCGCCACGGCTATCTTCAGCCATCCGTCTGACGCTTCCGCGGTGATGTTGACCTCACCGCCGGTTTCCGTGAACTTGACCGCATTTGAGAGCAGGTTGAGCAGCACCTGTTTGATTGCGCGCTTGTCTGCGAGGACTGGCGGCTGAACGCCAATCTCGTTGTTAAGGCGAACCTGAGCGATGTCTGCCCGTCCAGCGACGAGGCGCAACGCATCGCGCACGGCATCTGCGACATCGAGATGCTCTAGCTCGAGGGTGAGCCGCCCCGCCTCAATTTTAGACATGTCGAGAATGTCGTTGATCACATCCAGAAGATGCTCGCCACTTGCTTTGATATCGGTCGCGTATTCGTCATATTTCGGGGCGCCAAGCGGGCCGAAGAGCTGCGTTTCCATCATCTGGGAGAAGCCGATAATGGCGTTGAGTGGTGTCCGCAGCTCATGGCTCATATTGGCCAGGAATTCTGATTTGGATCTGTTTGCAGCTTCTGCGCGGGACTTCTCCGCAGCATATTTCTCCGCAAGCTCAACGAGCTGGCCGGCTTGATCCTGGAGTTTCGATTTGGACATTTCGAGGTCTGTGACAGTCGACTGCAACTGATCCTGGTGGGTGGTGAGCGCTTCTTCCTGCGCTTTGATCGCGGAAATGTCTGTGCCGACGCTTACATGGCCTCCATCTGCTGTCGACCGCGTGCTGATTTGCAGCCAGCGCCCACTGGGCAGTCTGATTTCTGTGGCAGCGGCTTCCGGGTCGGACGGCCAGGCGCCTGCGACGCCCGTATCTTCAAAGAGCGCCGCCCGCGTCGTGCCTGCGGTGGCGCGTTCTGCATCAATCTCTAGGAACTCCTGGAACTTGTCATTACAGGCCAGGAGCGTGTCATCCTTGTCGAAGAGGACAAATGCTTCGCCGATGCTGTCAATGGCATCGCTCAAACGGTCTGTTGCAAGCTGCGCGGAGGCTTCCGCGGTGCGCTGTTCGGATATGTCGATGGTCAGGCCAATAACACGGTCGCCGGTGTCGCGCGGACCGCTCCAAACCTGACCCTTGGCATGGACCCAGATCCAGCTGCCATCTTCGTGTAGCAGACGAAAGCTCGTGTCGTAAGACCGCGATGCTTTTTCCGGCGCAGCGATGATCTCATCAATGGCAGTGACATCGTCCGGATGGGTCAGGGCCTTGATCTCAGTGGGCGTCATGCGTGTGGCAGGTTGCTTGCGCCCCAACATGTCAAACATGGCTTTGGACCAGTAGACGCGGTTCTCCGTAATGTCCCAGTCCCAAATGCCGCACCTGGCGCCTGCAAAGGCCATGTCAAAGCGCTGCTGATTGTCGGCTGCTCTTGCTTGGGCTTCCGATTTTCTCTCGTTGGAGCGGATAAGCGCATATCCAAGCCCAAGGCAGGCCGCACTCGCTAAAGCCGAGAGCATCAAGGGCCGGGAAAGACCCTCCTGCCACCAAAGTGCGCCGTTCGCTGCTGCAAGCGCGACGGTCGAAACACCAAGTGTCAGCTTCTGCGCCCACGTCGTGGGTTCGGCGGTCTTTGGGGGTAGGTCTGCGCCGTCTGTTTCACGCGACATGGCACCTGGCATCTTTTCTCTTACTGTGGCCACAAGGTTCATGCTCTCTGCCCCCTCTTGGCGAGGTCCATCCTAGACCTTCAGAGCGTTTTCAGCACAGGTGAAATCACCTGTGCGTTTCGAAAACGCGGTACCTAAACAACTAGAGCATGTAGGACACCTGCATGCTCTAGGATGCGCCCGCCAATCCCGCAGAAAAGGTGAGTTTCTGCGTATGTGATTCGCTTTTTGATGATTCAAGCGCAGCGGCCGCTTGTCCAGTTCAGCCTTGTCGGGGACCGAAAAACAGGCAGGACCGGTGCATTTATGACTCACTTTGTGGCGCGTTCTTAGCCAAGCGATTTGGTCGCAATTTCATAGACATCCTGCGAAATGCCGGGTGTGTTAACCACCTTCTGCAATGCGTCACGGATAAGCGACTGTCGGCCCGCGTCAAATTGGCGCCAGGACCGGAAGGCACCCAGCATCCGGGCAGCAACCTGCGGATTAATCTTGTCGAGTTCCAGAACCTTGTCGCTGATATAGGCATAGCCGGCGCCGTCTGCCGCATGAAAGCGGACCTGGTTGGCTGAAGCAAAACTACCGATCAAAGCCCGCACCTTGTTTGGGTTCGACATCGAGAATGTGGCGTGACTGGTCAATCGCTTAATGTCGTTCAGCGCCTCTGGGCGGGTAGAGGTTGCCTGCAGGGCAAACCACTTGTCGATGACGATGTGATCGTCGGCCCAGCGATCATGAAAGGCTTTGAGCGCTTCATCGCGTTCCGACCCGTCATGGTCCACCAGAAGGCCAAGTGCGGCAATCTGGTCGGTCATATTATTGGCTGTCTTGAACTGCTGGACAGCCAGAGCCCGCCCTTCCGGCGCGTCTGCGGCTACCAGATAAGACAGGCAGACATTGCGCAAGGTGCGGCGCCCCGCGCTTTCTGCGTCAGGCGAATAGGGGCCACCCATCTCAAACCGGTCATAGGCAGATCTGAATTCATCCCAAAGCGTGTCTGCAAGCGAGGCCTTCAGGTTATCGCGTGCTTCATGTATCGCATCCACATCAACATTGGTGGCGATTGTCTGCGCGAGTGTCTGTTCCGCAGGGAGGGTAATGATCTGCGCCACAAACTCAGGCTCTAGTTGAGGGTCGGCAAGTAGACTTTTGATAATGTCTGCAAAAGCATTGCCTTGGCGTTCGTTCTGACCGTTCTGAATCGCATCAATATTGCCGATGAGTATGGCGGACGCATATTTCTGACAAGCTTCCCATCTGTTGAACGGGTCTGTGTCATGCGCCATCAGGAACGTCCAGTCGCGCTCACTTTGATTGGCGTTGAGTTTGACCGGCGCTGTGAAGCCGCGCAGGAGAGAGGGGACGGGCTGTTCGGGCACGTTCTGGAAACGGAAAATCTGCTCCCGTTTGCTGAGCATGAGGACCCGCGAAGTGCCGTTGGGGGCGTCTTCGCCTTCGAGTTGAAGATCTATCTCGCGGCCTCGTGCATCCAACAGTCCAAGCGCAATAGGAATGGGCAGCGCTTCTTTCGTCGGCTGTCCCGGTGTTGGTGCCGTAACCTGGCTCATATTGAGCGTATAGGTCTTGGCTGAGGCATCCCACTTGCCAGCAATCAGAACTTCAGGCGTGCCTGCTTGCGCGTACCAGCGCTTGAACGAAGCGAGGTCCTCCTCCCCACCATCGGCGAGCGACGACAGGAAGTCCTCAACCGTCGCCGCCTCTCCATCGTGACGCTCAAAATAGAGGTCCATACCCTTGCGGAATCGCTCTGCCCCCAAAAGCGTATGGATCATGCGCACAAGCTCAGCGCCTTTTTCGTAGACGGTGGCGGTGTAGAAATTATTGATCTCAATATAGCTGTCGGGACGCACAGGATGCGCCAATGGCCCGCCATCCTCTGGAAACTGGTGCGTCCTGAGCAGGCGTACATCCGCGATCCGTTTTACCGGACGGGAGCGCTGATCACCGGTGAATTCTTGGTCCCGAAAGACAGTAAGCCCTTCTTTGAGGCAAAGCTGGAACCAATCGCGGCAGGTAATGCGATTGCCGGTCCAATTGTGGAAATATTCATGCGCGATGATGGACTCAATCGCGGCATAGTCCGCGTCTGTCGCCGTATCTGGCCGCGCCAGTACATATTTGTCGTTGAAGACATTGAGGCCCTTGTTTTCCATTGCGCCCATATTGAAAGCACTGACCGCAACAATCATGAAGATGTCGAGATCATATTCCCGACCAAAGACTTCTTCGTCCCACTTCATGGAGCGCTTGAGCGCGTCCATCGCATAATCGCACCGATCCTCATTTCCGGGTTCGACAAAGATCCGAAGAGTCACGTCTCGACCGGATTGGGTGCGGAACGTGTCTTCCACCATGGCAAGATCGCCCGCCACCAGGGCAAAAAGATAGGCAGGCTTTTTGAAGGGGTCGTGCCATTCGGCATAGTGACGCCCGTCTTCTGTGTCTCCCTGATCGATGCAATTGCCATTGGAAAGCAAAACCGGGGCAAGCTCTCTTGGAGAAACAATCCGCGTGCGAAACTCAGCCATCACATCAGGACGGTCGAGATAGTAGGTGATCCGACGGAAGCCTTCGGCTTCACACTGGGTGCAGAAAATGCCGTTCGACTGATAAAGGCCGGTGAGCGCTGTGTTGGATGCCGGCGAACAGGTGGTCAGCGTTGAAAGGGTGAACGTGTCCGGCAGCTCAGCGATGGTCAAAGAGGCGTCGTCGACAGTGTATTGATTTTCACCCAGTCGCTCATCATTCACTCGTACCTCTTTGAGCGTTAGATGTTCACCGTCAAGCACCAGGGGACCCGTACCGTCCGCGTCAGGGTTCCGCCGCATCTGAAGAACAGAGCGCACCTCTGTTTTCTCAGGATCAAGGGAGACGTCCAGGGAAACAGTGTCCACTAGGAAGGCTGGCGGACGATATTCTTTAAGGAGAACGGGGTGTGGTTCTTCCGTCTTCATGGGATCACAATCTTCTAAGCAAGCGGGGGATGCGCGCAAAGCGCTTCGCGGAACCCCTGAATGTATGCCTTTAAACTGCTGCCGCCAACCGTGCAGCGGCAATTTTAGAGTTTTCTTCTAAACCGCTCCAGGCCACGCCCGTCACCCTCGTGAGTTGTGCCTTTCACCCGATCTATACCTTGCCGTATGAGGATCCCAGCGTCGTCCACCAACGTATAGGCGGCTGGGACGACGAGGAGGGTGAGGAAGGTGGAAGACGCGAGACCCCCAATCACCAGAAAGCCCATGGCATTGCGGAACTCAGCGCCCTGGCTGACAGAGAAGGCAACCGGGATCATGCCAAAAATGGTGGAAAAGGCGGTCATCAGCACAGGGCGTAGCCGCACCGGGCCAGCACCCAGCATAGCCTCGCGCGACGAGCCGGTTTCGGCTTTCAAATGGTTGGCATAGTCCACGAGCAGAATGCCGTTTTTCATCACAAGCCCCATGAGCGCAAGCAAACCAATCTGGGCAAACATGGTGAGCTCAAGGCCCGACAGTTTGAGTGCGATAAATGCCCCCACAAAAGAGAGGGGAGCTGTGAGCATGATGATCACGGGCTGAACGAAGCTGTTGAACTGGCTCGCAAGGATCATATAAAGCGCTACCAGCGCGACCATGAAGGCAAACCCGATGGCCTGCTGGTTCTCCTTCATGCGCTTGGCTTCACCTTCTGCACTCCAGATGTAACCGGCAGGAAGACCGATCTCCGCGATGATTTCCTCAAGCTTGTCCGTTGCAGGTCCAAGGGACACACCTTCCGGCGTGTTGGCCATAATCATGATGCTGCGGGATCTGTTTTGTCGGGTGATCTGGGCTGGGCCAGACTCAATGTCGAACTTTGCAAGGTTTGCAATATCAATCAACCGCCCATCCGCCGCGCGGATCTGGATCATTTCCAGCTTGGTGACATCGTTGCGTTGGTTTTCTTCAAGCCGTACGCGGACATCGTAGCGAGAACCAAATTCTTCATAGGTTGTGACGTCGGTCCCACCTACAAGTGCGCGCACTGACTCCGCAAGGGTACGCATGCTGATGCCAAGGTCTGCTGCACGACGGCGGTCAATGGCAACCTGAACTTCTGGCTTGCCCGCTTCAAAACTTGATTGAACGTCGGCGAACATGCCACTTGCCCGCATGCGCGCAAGGATCGCGTCGGTGCGTCGTTGCAACACGCCAAGGTCGGCGCCGCTGATGGCATAATTGACGCCAAAATTGGAGCTTCCGCCCCCGGAAATCCAGGGCACTTCTGTGACGGACACTTTCTGCGCTTCGGGTGCAGAAAGTTTCATCTCCGCACGCACTGCATCCATCAACGTAACGATGCCCACGTCCCGGTCAGCCTTCGCAGTGACGCCGATATAAAACTCGGCCTCGTTGACACGCTCCTGCGCGTCCGCGCCGATTGTGTAGAAAACCGTGGTGACATGATCGAGATTGCTCAGACGTAGCGCGACACGGCTCGCAATCGTGCGCATCTGGTCAATGCCGGTCCCAAAGGGAAGGTCAACATTTGCCAGAAACTCCGAGCGGTCGGAACTGCTGTCAAAGGCGATGGGGAGCGTGCGGGCGACCATCACACCGAGTACAATCGTCCCAGTGGCGCCCAACATCACGATCCAGCGATAAGAGAGGGCCAGTCCCAGCAGGCTCCTATAAAACTGTTCAAGCTTCACATAACCGTCGTCAAAGAAACGCGCGACACGGCCCATGTTTTCACGCTTGTCTGCGGCTTCACTCAGCAGACGTGAACAGAGCATCGGCGTGAGCGTGATAGAGGTCAGAAGCGAGACCAACACGGAGAAAGTAATCGCCATGCCATATTGGAAGAAAAAGCGTCCGACCATGCCTTCCATGAAGGCGATGGGCACAAAGACGGCAACGACAGACGCAGTACCCGCAAAGACGGCAAGCCCTACCTGCTTCACACCCAGTGAGGCCGCTTCCATGGGTGGATGGCCTTCATCGAGCTTCCGGTAAATGCTTTCCAGCACAACGATGGCATCGTCAACCAACAGGCCGACAGAAATGGAAAGTGCCATCAGCGTCATCATGTTGATGGTGAAGTCCAGCACATAGAAGGCGAAGAAGCTGGAGATGAGTGCCGTGGGCATAGCAACGGCCACGATAAGCGTGGCCCGGAAACTGAGCAGGAAGACGAGAGTCACAATGATGACCAGAATGACACCCAGAATAATGTCATCAAAAACGTCATTGGCGGCGGCTTCAATGAACTTGGATGTGTCACGGGCGGAAACGATCCGCACCCCTGGAGGGGCAAGGGCACGAATGCCATCAAGCTCCGTTCGGATCGCCTGAGCGACTTCAACTGTATTCCGACCCGACTGACGACGGACTTCGAGCGAGATGCCGGGCTTACCGTCCAGCTCCGCATAGGATCGTCGGTCCTCCATCCCATCTTCAACACGCGCCACATCGCGAATACGCGTGGGCAGGCCGTCATCTCTGAAATTGATGACAATGTCGCCAAACTCGGCGACAGACGTTACTTCGCCCATGGTTTTCACCGAGAACTCAGATTGCAGCCCGGCGGTTTCCAGTCTCCCGCCAGGGATCTCCGCATGTTCACGGCGCAACGCACTGATCACATCATCCGCCGTCACCGCATAGGAACGAAGCTTTACTGCATCCAACCAGACACGAACTTCTCTGTCGCGGCCGCCCACAACCCGGATGGACCCCACGCCAGAGATGCGCTGGAGATGCTCTTTCACGGTTTTGTCGGCAAAGCGGGTGAGATCGCGTATCGGCATATCACCAGCAATCATGATTGACATGATGGGTTGGGAGTCCGGATCAATCTTCTGAACGATGGATTGTTCCGCGTCGTTCGGCATTTCGCCTTGAGCAAGCGCAACCTTGTCGCGCGCATCTTGCGCTTTCGCGTCGGCGTCTTCGTCCAATTCAAACTGGATCACGACGGAGCTGCGGCCTTCGGAACTTGTGGATGACAAAGTCTCAATGCCCGAGATCGTATTGACCTGTTCTTCAATGGCGTCGCTGAGTTCGCTTTCAACGGTTTGGGGGGAGGCACCCTCCAGGCGGGTCTCAACGGAGACAACAGGAAACTCCACCTTGGGGAAAAGATCGACACCCAGTCGGCCAAGAGAAATCCATCCAAGCGCGACAAGCGCGCCGATTAGCATCACGGCAAAGACGGGGCGTTTGATGGAAACGTCAGAAATCCACATGGGTCTATTGAACCTCGGAAGTCGGAGCAGGAGTGAGCGCCGCCGATGGCTGGCCGTCATCATAGGCGGCTTCAATTTGGACCGGCATCCCTTCGACCAGCGAGCTGACGGTGGGGCCCGTCAGAACTTCTGCGCCCTCGGTGAGACCTTCCAGAATTTCAACCCGTTCCGCATCAATCTGAGAGACCCGAACCGGCATTTGTTTGGCGCGTCCCGCGGCATCTTCAATAAAGACATAGTGATTGCCTTCAATGCCGAGAACGGCTTTGCGGTTTAGGGTTAAGGCTTCGCGCGGGGGTGGGAAGAATTCAGCCCGCGTAAACATGCCCGGTTTGATGAGGTAGTCAGGGTTTCTGAGACCTACCCGAACCTCGGCCGATCGTGTCGTATGATCGACCCGGTCGTTGAAGATATGAATTTCACTGTCATAGACTTTGTCGATCCCATCGACATAGACCCGAGCTTTCGTGCCGACACCGATCTGCCCTACATGTACTTCGGGTACGTTGATGATGGCGCCAACAATGTCGATCTTGAGAACCTGCACAACACCCGATGGTCCACCCATGCCTCCGCCGCCTCCACGGGTTGACATGAACTTCCCTTCATAAATGTCCTGGGAAGTGACAACGCCGTCAAAGGGTGACGCCACAACTGTATCCGTCAACGCCTGCTTGGCTGCATCGAGTCGCGCTCGCGCAATGCTCAAGCGCGCTACGGCGATGTCTGCTTTGGTTTGCACATTGTCGAGCTGGCCAACCGAAGCAACACCTTTGCCGTGGAGTTCTTTGGTCCGATCAAGTTCGCGGCGCGAATTGCGAGATTCAGCTTCTGCCAGGCGGTATTGGGCTTCTAGCTCTTGGACCCGGAGTCGAAATTCCACATCCCTTGTTTTAAAGAGTGGATCACCTTCCGCGACCCGGTCGCCAACACGCACAAACACTTCTTCGATAATTCCATCAACCAGAGGTCCGACGTCGGTCGTTTTTTGAGCAGCGATGGTTCCCGTTCCGGTGATCGGTTTGACAAGCTCTTTAAGCTGAACCTGCGTTGAGAAAACGCTGACGGCAGCGATCGGAGCCGCCTCGACGTCAGACTGCGCCGCTTCCTCTTCGCCGCAAGCCGCAAGGGAAAGGGCCACACCTGCGATAAGCGCCACCCGTACACTTGATTTCATCCATGCACGAAAGAAAAGCGAACGCTTATGGGGGATAAGGGACATTTGCGGCACCTTGAATGTCGGTGAGTAAAACCGGCTGTTGAATTTTTGTTGCTCTAATTATAGTAACTATGGATATTATATCCAGCGTTCTTTTTTCCGTGGTCTCAGGGAGCGAACTTCAGGATAGGCGACCCAAACGAGACGGGGATAAGTTCCGAATGCCCAAGGCAGAAAACGGTGATGATTTCGAGTTTGAGCGCAGATTTGCTTGGTTGATGCACGATGTGCAGCGCCTGATCCGCCGAAACTGGGCCCGTACATTCAAGGCTTCTGGGTCAGACCTTTCCGAGCCGCAGGCGCGCATTTTGGCCAATTTGGAACGCCAGGACGGAGGCCTTACACAGACTCAATTGGCCAACGAGTTGGAGATGGAAAAGGCGCCGCTCGGACGTTTGCTCGATCGCATGGAGGAAAGCGGATACGTCACCCGGCAACAAGATCCGGAAGATCGCCGCGCACGTCGTGTCGTCATCAGTGATCTGGGCATGGGTGCTTTGCCAGACATGCGAGACGCCGCAAGGACCGTGTTCGCGGTCGCCCTGAAAGATGTGCCGGACAAAAAAATCGACACCATGTTGGACGTTCTGGCGTCGATCAAAACAAATCTGAGTTCTCTTGATTTGGACGAGACGGACGTTGATCGGAAACAACGCTCGAAAGCTGCTGAATAAGGCATCCTGCTTGACCCTGCGTCAAAGCTGATCTGCACATCCCGGATCCCCTACGCGAATGGGTCATGCCCAAAAAACCTTTGATTTCTGGGCGTTTAGAGCAAGAATACGCGCCGACTTGACTATTGCTAATCGCGGGGCCGGCCCTAGTTTCTGTTTCAGAAACGAGAGGCCTTGGCCGCTCATAAAACGATCAGGCAATGCATCTGATCGGGACACTTGGGAGACGATATGAATTTCGATTTTTCTGACGACCAAAAACTCTTAAAAGAGTCGGTCAAGAAAATGCTTAGCGACAAATGTGATTTGGGCCGTGTGCGCAAAGTTCTCGACGGCGATCAACCCTTCGCGAAAGACGTGTGGGACGCCCTGGTGGAAATGGGTGTCACCGGCACAGCGATCCCGGAAGAATATGGCGGGCTCGGCCTCGGCGCTCTGGAGCTCTGCGTCGTCGCAGAAGAACTTGGTCGTTCGGCAGCGCCGGTTCCCTTCTCAAGCTCAGTTTATCTTGCAACAGAAGCGCTTCTTGTCGCAGGCACTGAAGAGCAAAAGCAGGCCTGGTTACCAAAGCTCGCATCTGGCGAAGTAATTGGCACTTTCGCGATGGCCGAAGGCTTCACTGCCGCAAGCCCCCGCACGGTTGAAGTCGCCTTTAACGGTGGCAAGCTGAACGGAACCAAGGTTGCGGTGCCCGACGGCGACATTGCCGACATCGCAGTGGTGCTGGCGAATACGGGCGGGTCCGGCGACAAAGCGCTGTCGCTTGTTGTCGTCGATCTGAAAGCAAGCGGCGTAACCATTGAGCCCGTGAAGACCATCGACCCAACCCGGTCTCATGCCAACATCACCTTCAAAGACGCACCTGCAGAACTGATGGGCACGGAAGGAGAAGGTTGGGCAAATACAGGTACGGTCTTTGACAGTGCTGCGGTACTGATGGCCTTTGAGCAGATAGGCGGTGCGGAAGCAGCCATGTGGATGGCCCGTGACTATGCACTGGAGCGCTATGCCTTCGGCCGTCTGATCGGATCGTATCAGGCCATCAAGCACAAGATTGCCGACATGTATGTGAAGCTCGAGCTTGCACGCTCCAATTGCTATTTCGGCGCCATGATGCTGAACGATAAGGGCGCGGAACTGCCTGAAGCAGCTGCCGCAGCGCGCATCTCAGCGACGGAAGCCTATCGTTATGCTGCTCAGGAGAACATCCAGGTGCATGGTGGCATTGGCTACACATGGGAGGCAGACACCCAGTTCTATTTCCGTCGCTCGAAGCTCTTGGCATTAGCGCTGGGTAGTGCCCTTGAGTGGAAAGACAAGCTGGTCGCGCGTCTTGAAACCCGCAACGCCGCCTGAACCTTTCCCGATTTATTGAATTTCCTCTGCCACTTTTCAAGCGAAAGATGGGACCATCCATGGATTTTAACGACACAAAAGAAGAAGCCGAATACCGCGCGAAAGTTCGTGCCTGGCTTGACCAAAACGCTGAACGCAAGAAGAGCAGCAAAGACGCGCTCCCCTCGCTTGGCCTTGAAGAAGCGCTGGAGCGTGCCCGCAAATGGCAGGCGACCAAAGCCGAAGGTGGCTTCGCTTGCATCACCTGGCCAAAGGAATATGGCGGCCAGGGCGGGTCTTCCATTCACAACGTGATCTACAGCCAGGAAGAGTCGAAATATCTGGTGCCTAGTGGTTTCTACGCGATTGGACTGGGCATGTGTGTGCCAACGGTTCTCGCATGGGGCACGGAGGAGCACAAAGAGCGCTATGTGGCGCCCGCCATCCATGGCGACGAAATCTGGTGCCAGCTCTTCTCAGAACCCGCAGGTGGGTCGGATGTTGCCGGTCTTCGCACGAAGGCCGAAAAAGATGGCGATGAATGGGTGATCAATGGTCAGAAAGTCTGGACGTCGGGCGCGCACTATTGCGACTACGGCATCGTCGTGGTTCGGACAGACCCCAATGTGCCAAAGCACAAGGGCCTCACCATGTTCATCATCGACATGAAGTCAGAAGGCGTTGAGGTCCGCCCGATTAAACAAATGTCCGGTGAGAGCGAATTCAACGAAGTCTTTTTCACCAATGTGCGGGTGCCGGACTCAAATCGTCTCGGCAATCCGGGTGATGGCTGGAAAGTGGCGCTCACCACGCTGATGAACGAACGCCTCGCTGTCGGCGGCGGCGGCGGCGCGGATTGGGAAGAGCTCATGTCTCTGGGTCGCGAAAGCGAGCTGGAACAGATGGCTGCGATGTCGAACGGCGCTGTGCGCGAACGCGTCGCTGATTGGTATGTACAGACCCAAGGGCTGAAATATACCCGCTTCCGCACGCTGACTGCGCTTTCCAAAGGGCAGACGCCAGGGCCGGAAAGCAGCATTTCCAAAGTGGTCTCTGCCGCAAAGATGCAGGACCTCGGGTCCTTCGCGATGGATTTGCAGGGACAGGCAGGCATCATCCGCGACCGCGAGGTCTCGCCGCAAGGGGCGATTTTCCAGAACCAGTGGATGGGTGGCGCTGGCTACCGTATCGCTGGTGGCACGGATGAAATCCTCAGAAACATTGTCGCTGAACGGGTTCTCGGGCTGCCGCAGGATATCCGGGTCGACAAGGATAAGCCCTACAACGAACTGCCCAAGTAGGTCGCAGTTCGTCGATCAGTCTGAAAGCCCGCGGGGAAATCCTCGCGGGCTTTTTTGTGGAGGGTTTGCTAAGCTCAATCCGCATTCTGAAGGCAGGAGAAGTGCGCTGAGTGATAGTAAAAAAAGGCAGCGTTCGAACGCGAAACTGTTCGACAAGGTACTTCTCCCGTATCTCATTATCGGCCTGTTGGTGGTTGTCGGCCTCTATCTCTCTTTGAGCGATTGGGGATTGGATACCTCTCTTGCGGCGATTGAGGAAGAGGGGCGTCTTGTCGTTGTCACCCGCAACTCACCAACCACCTATTATCTCGGGCGCGATGGCACAGAAGAAGGCTTTGAAGTTGACCTAGTCCAGTCCTTCGCCGCAACATTAGGGCAAGGAGTTGGTGTTGAATTTCTGGTGGTTGATGCTGTTCCCGAAATTTTCGAGGCGGTCTCCGACGGGCGCGCACATATCGCCGCTGCGGGGCTGACCGTAACGCCGGAGCGCAACGACGCCTATCGCTTCGCACCCTCCTATGACCGCGTGCGCCAGATCGTCGTGTGTCGGAAAGACGCGAGCCTACCCAAAAGTGCTGCAGATCTTGTCGGTCGGTCCATTGCGGTTACGGCTGGTAGTTCGCATGTGGCTGCTCTCGAAGCTTTGGCGTCCGAGGTTGAGGGACTGGAATGGACAGCGCTGAATATCGGTCCGGAGACCCTCATGCGCCGGGTCTGGGAGCAAGAATATGATTGCACCGTCGCAGACGATCCGGTTTTCAACGTAACGCGGCGCCATTATCCGGAGCTGATAAAGGCCTTTTCTCTCACGGAAGAGGAACCGCTCGCCTGGGTGATTGCACCCGGCGCGGATGAACTGGCCGATGTGGTGGATGCCTGGTTTGCACGGGAGAGCACGGCGAAAGAGATTGATCGTCTGACGGCGTCCCATTTCGGCTTCTTCCCAACGTTTGACTATTTGGACATGGTGCGGTTTCGGCGCGATATCAAAGAGGTCTTGCCGGAATACGAGCGCGATTTTCGCACCAGTGCGCGGCGCAATGAACTTCCCTGGATGCTTCTAGCTGCGAAGGCCTATCAGGAATCCAAATGGGACCCGGATGCGGTGAGCCCCACCGGCGTGCGCGGCATTATGATGCTGACACGGGCGACTGCGGAACGCGTAGGTGTATCAGACCGCACGGATGCGCGCGAAAGCATCTGGGGGGGCGCGCGCTATTTTGCTGACCTTCTCGATCGTGTGCCGGACGAGGTAGAAGGCGATGACCGCTATTGGTTCGCGCTCGCTGCGTACAATATGGGCTTGGGGCACGTGTTTGATGCGCGCGCACTTGCTGAAAGACGAGGGCTCAACAAAAATGTCTGGGTGGAGGTAAAGAAGGTGCTCAGCCTACTTTCCGACGAGAAGGTCTATCCGACGCTGCGTTATGGATACGCGCGAGGTTATGAAGCCCGCCGTCATGTAGAGCAGGTTCGGACCTATTGGCACGTCTTGAAAGAACAACGATAAACTCGACATGTATGAAGCGACAGATCCAATTGGAGAATAATTGATGCGGTTACCAGTCATTGTAAGCATGGGCGGGGTGAATGCCGCAGGCCGGACATCCGGGTTTCAAAGCTTTCGTCGTATGGTGATTGATCTTTTGCCGGAAGCCGAACAGCAGCAGACCCTTGCCGCGTTGGCTGTGATGATGGGTCTTGTTTCAGCGGAGGGCGAAACACATTTCGTGCCAACAGCGGAGGACGCGCCGCGTGATCTCCTAACTGCTGCCGAAGTCGCCACCCGCTATCGGGAGCAGGTGTTGAATGGCACCTTGGTCCGGCGGGTCGAGGAATCGGTTTTTGATGTGGACGCGTTGCATTGGCAATCTTCCGCGTCCCTGCGCGCTGCACAGGGACAAAACGATGAGTCCCTGAAGTTTACTCTTGCCGCCGATCAGGTTCCCTCGCGTCTTCCCGAAGGTTGGACGGTAGAACCCGCAGGCGAGGGTGAAGTGCAGGTAACCGTTGCAGGCGACCTTGACGTCAAGCTGGACAATTTCCGGGACTTTCCCATTAAGGCCGCAGGGCAATTGCCGAGCGGATTTGAGATTGCCGATCTCTACAACTCGCGCTTTCAGCCGCGCGGTCTTCAAATGGCTTTGTTCGGGGCAACAGACGCCCTGCGCGCCATGGGCGTTGAGTGGGACACCGTTCTTGAACATATCGAGCCCGATGAAGTTGGCGTCTATTCCAGCAGTGGCTTCGGTCAAATGGACAAAGAAGGCTATGGAGGCATGCACCAGGCCCGCATGAAGGGCGAGCGGGTGACGACCAAGTCCCTGGTCATGGGGGTCAACTCCATGCCAACCGATTTCATCAATGCCTACGTGCTCGCAAATGTGGGCATTGCCAGCAGTTCTGTCGCTGCCTGCGCGACCTTCCTGTCTAATTTGCGCCACGCAGTTTCAGATCTCAGATCGGGCAAGATCAGGGTCGCCATGGTGGGTAATAGCGAAGCGCCAATTGGGTCGGAACTCATGGACGGGTTCGGGACAATGGGCGCACTCGCAAGTGACGCGAACATGATGAAGCTCTATGGCACCGACGAGGTTGATCATCGCCGCGCCAGTCGCCCGTTTGGCGAGAATTGCGGCTTCACGATCGGTGAGTCGAGCCAATATTTCATCCTGATGGATGATGCGCTTGCAATCGAACTGGGAGCGCCCTGCCTTGGATCCATTACCGATGTGTTCGTCGATGCAGATGGCACGAAAAAGTCCATCAGTGCGCCTGGCCCAGGAAACCATATAAGCATGGCGAAAGCGGTGGCTGCCGCATCAGCCGTTGCGGGCAAAGACGCTGTGCGGGAGAAAAGCTTTGTCCTCGCCCATGGATCCAGCACACCGCAAAACCGCGTGTCCGAATCCCAGATTTTTGACCAGGTCGCCAAGGCCTTCAACATCAGCGAGTGGCCCGTAGTCGCAGTCAAAGCCTATCTCGGCCATACCATTGCGCCAGCGAGCGCGGATCAATTGGCAGCGGCGCTGGGAAGTTTCAAATACGGCATTCTGCCGGGAATCCCGACGATTGATGCCGTGGCAGATGATGTTTATCAGGATCGCCTCAGGCTTGGTCCCGAGCACCATCAGACCGCGCCGGAAAATCTTGAAGTGGCAATTCTGAATTCGAAAGGCTTTGGTGGCAACAACGCGTCGGCGGTCGTGCTGTCGCCGGATCGTACCGAAGCGATGCTCCGCAAACGCCATGGCGACAAGGCGATGGCTGCTTACGTGAAGAAACGCAAGGCAAGCCTCGAAGCCTCGGAGCGGTATGTGAATGCCGCTGACCGGGGCGAATATGCGCCCATCTACCGGTTCGGCGAGGACATGATTGACGAAGCTGACATTGAAATCAGCGAGACACGCATATCGATTAAGGGATTTGCCAACGATATTTCCCTGCCAACTGCAAACCCCTATCAGGACATGACTGATTGACCCATTCTTTGTCTGCCATCTCTGCCCAGGCGGACCTGCACCACCAATATTTACTTGGCCTTGAGTTGATGGTCTCAACCCGGGAGGGGCCGGACGTGGTGGGCGAGTGGATGTTCAGGCTCTTCCGCCGCCAACATGAAGAGAAGTTTCTCTCCAGCTTCAAAAAGCTGGGGCTCGACGGTCTGACCGATGCGGTGGCGTGCGCCAAATACCATGTGCTCTCCAATTCAATGGGAGGCGTGGCCGTTGAATTTATGCCGGAGTCGGACAGAAAAGCCTGGGTGCGCTTTCGCTACCCCCGCTGGATGTATGACGGCGCGGTTGTCTGCGGCATTCCCGTCGAAGCAAGCCGAGGGTTCCTGAAAGGTTGGTATGGGCAGAACGGCGTGTCGCTTGGCAACCCGCGCCTCGGTTTTGTCTGTGTCTCCGAAGACATGACGGGCCAGTTCGGTTTCTGCGGCTATTTCAAAGAATATGATCACGACCTGAGCGAAGATGAACGCGTCACTTTTGCCCCGGATGAACGACCTCCAGCCTTTGAGGAAGCCGAGCAGCCAGCGCCACCTGACTCTGAATGGTCAGAGGAACGGCTTGCGAAAGCAAACCGCAACTATGCGATTGAGTATATCCGAAACGGTGTTCGGGAACTCGTGGGTGTATTGGGTCCGGACCGAGCGTTAGAGCTAGGACATCTATCGGCTCGGCTGACCGGTCTCCACCATTACAAAACCATGGCTGCCGCCATTGGTGTCGAAGAGGGCGGACCGGAGAGTGCTGCCAATTTTCTGAGTGCTCTCTTTCAAGGCATGGGCGACGAGACGCGGATTGAAGCGCCCCAAGGTGAGGCTGGATTTGTTGTGCACCAAACGGGCTTGCGCATCGCGCGGGGCTTGGACGGCGCGGAGCGGGAACGCCTTCTCTCCTGCTGGATTGAAATTTGGAAAGGAGCCATTGCGTCGCACCGTGAATTCATGGACGTCCAGGTCACTCAGTCAGACGACGGCCTGATCTGGTTGATCGCACCTGAATAAATCCCGATGTGAGCGTGGGAGTGCGCCGGTCTCTACTTTGGCATTTTTAGGGAGAATTCCTCGAAACCAAAATCCGCTCCGTTGATGCGGAGCGACAACCCCTGTTTGCCACTATAATAGCGCCGCGTCGTGATGGGCTTGATAGCGTGCGCCTTCTCAATCTCCACCCGTTCTCCAGGCGCAAGCGTGAGCTTTTTCCATTTGAAGACTTTGCCAACGCGTTCGCCATTCGCCTTTTTGAAATGGACGAGATAATCGATCACAAGAAATTGCGGCTTTTTGAATGTTGAGGTCAAGGTGGCTGAAAACTGAAGGGCGTCCCCATACTGTATGGTCTTTGTACCGATTTTGATCGTCGGTTCCGCGATCTGGGGAGCCCCCAATCCAAACGCTTCGAGTGTTGGCCTGTGTCCCTGTTTGATGAGGGAGCGGCAGGCATGACGTACAAGTTTTTCGCGCGCAGGGCTTGCAGCCTTCAGCCATTTCTTCGCGAGCTTTGCGACAAGATCCGGATGGTCTTTAGCAATGTCATTTAGATGGTTGGCCACGGACCGGCGGACATACTCTTCTTTGTCATCCCGCAAAGCTTCCAGCAGCGGCAACATCGGGGAGGGGTCGTCAATCAGGCGCGGGAGCTGCATGCCCCAGGGAAGGCGCGGCCGCGTGCCCTCCGACAGAAGACGCCGGACGTGAAAATCCGGGTGGTCGACCCAGTCACTCATGACAGCGAGCGCGCGTTCCTGATCTTCGATCAGGAAATAGCGCACATCAAGTTCTGATGAGAAATGTCCAGTCATATCCTTGAGCAGTTCAAGCGAACCTTCAAAGTCTTTCAATCCATGCTGACCGACAACCATGCCGAGCGGAAACATGCCCCAGCCCGTGATCCCCTCCGCATCACTCTGCTGACCCTTTTCGGTCCCGCGCGGATGGAGCATCGCGCGAAGGATCGCGGCGCGTTTTTTTGTCACGGTGGGCAAAGCTTCATGCAGGTGGTCGGCGATCAGCTGAGCTCGTTCCTTCAGCTCCAGGTCGTCCAGCTCCTTTAGGATGGCCTTTTCAAAACCTATGCGCTCAAAGCCTTTTACGTGAGCCTGCAGTTGCGCGCTGATGTGCCCGACCAGGTCAGCTGAGATTCTATTCTTAAACGGTTCCATAGACTTCAGATTTATTAGAAATAGTTCTATCGATAAATTTCATTACTAAAGGTCTGCTGCCAGCTGTCTGTCAGGAGGTTTCAATTTATCTTTCTTTAAGATCAGAAGACCTAGGTTCGGGCGTCAAGTTTCAGGTGATATTTCAATTGTTTTAGAAGCAGTTTGAAATATCGTGACCTGCGCCCCATGTTTCCTCCGGGTAATTGGAGAATCTGTGGGTTTGATCTTGGCCTGACGTGCTCCCCGGAAATGTCCGCATTTAGAGGTTAGTCTGTTCCTTGAATAAGGAGACGGACGATGAAGCGATCACGGTTCACAGAAGAACAGATTATCGGGATTTTGAAAGAGCATCAGGCTGGGTTTTCGGCGAAGGATCTATGCCGCAAGCATGGGATCAGCGATGCCACCTTTTACAAATGGCGCTCGAAGTATGGCGGCATGGCGCAGTGACTACAACTATCACAGACCTCACACCAGCCTGGGTGGGCTGACACCGTGGGAATATGCAAACCGGTCACATGAGGACCAAAACCTGAACAGAGCTAACTTATAAACGAGGACAATCAGGGGAGCACGTCAGCGGGTCAGCTTAACTAGGTCACGCACTCATAAATGACTAGCGTGGTTTGGGGATTGCTGATTCACTTCTTCTACAGAGGAGAGCCGCATGACCCACCGTCGCTACGAACTGACTGATTTCGAATGGTCGATCATTG
>Ga0189286_100102_pt1 | contig 55982 bp, 55 predicted proteins | sample UW69minimetaG_FD_130330 | JGI IMG/M metagenome (GOLD analysis project Ga0189286, IMG submission 130330) | Marine microbial communities from the Costa Rica Dome - UW69 mini metaG | ecosystem: Environmental > Aquatic > Marine > Oceanic > Photic zone | place: Costa Rica: the Eastern Pacific...
GGCCTCCGAGGCTTATGAGAAAGCCAAAGACGCAATTGCCAAAGGCGACGACGCGAAATCGAAGACCTATTCGAACTGATCCCCGAGAACGCCCGCAGCGATCTGGCTGGCGGTACGCCCTGCGTCGTGCCCAACAATGATGGCGAGTTCTGGGTTTTCTGCTTCCAATTGTTTCAGCTCCGCCACCTGCGCATGGGTGCGTGCGCGGTCTTCACCAAGGAAGCCGTAGCTCACAAGATTGGGGCGCGTTCGGACTTGATCGATCCCGGCATAGTTCCACGCAACATCTCCAATGAAGAAATATTCCTGCCCATCATTGCGGCGAACATACACAATCTGACTGCCAGGGGTGTGGCCCGCGGCTTCGATCAACACGATGCCAGGAGCCAAAGCCATCATGCCGTCATAGGTTAGCGGTTCATAATCATCAAGCGCGCCTTCTGGATAATGCACGTCGCCCCATTTTTCAGGATAAGCGAGTTGTAGGTCTGTCAAACGGACCCGATCCAGCAAAGCAATCGCATCTGGATGCGCCACAGCGCCCCCCACATGGTCATAATGTTCGTGTGTAAAAACGATCTGCTTTGCATTGCTCAATGCGCTCATCAACCGAGCATAGGAGTCATCATCGAAGAAAGCAGCGCCTCCCCCAATTGCGGCCTGGTCTTTATTCATAGCAGCATCGATCATGACGTGCCCATCTGGATAGACGACCTGATAGGCATAGATTGGCAATTGATGCGGCGCCCAACTCCACCCGGTGATCACTGCGGCACCAGGAAACTCGATCCCTACCGGCGCTTCCGTATTCACTTTTGAGGGAAGCGGCCCCTCAATACTGGTGCTAAGTGTGCGAACCTTGTCCAGATCAATTGAGTAGAGAGACTCATCGACATCACTCATCTGCAGCAGTGCGATATAGTATCCAAGACCACCGAGAACCAAAATGGCCAGAACGACCGCGCCAAGCTTTTTCATGTTTTATCCTACCCATTGTGCCTTCCGCTCAGGCCTTTTTCTCCCAACCGCCAGCATCGGTTTGCTGCCAGTAGGTCACGTCATGATTGCCCTCGCTGAGGATTTTCCAGTGGCCGCGCGCTGCGCCCACAGCCTCATCATCCCGGCCATCAAACATAAGGACACATCGTTCATAAGATTCGATCTCACCCGGCACTGCCCCGTCAACCAAAAACAGAACAGCTGCCCCGTTCGGGTTCACGCTCTCCGCCGTCAGCGCCACAGGCTGCTTCGCCAAAAGTCCGTCTTCCTCAGTGCCGTGCGGCAGGAATGCATCATCGCTGTAGGTCCATAAGGACCCATTCAGAGCGTTAAGGCGCTCGGGATTGCCCACCTGAACCACGGCCTTCCAGCCGCGCTCCAAGCTCCGCTCCAAGAGCGACGGCAGCACCTGCTCAAGCGGTGTGTGCTGCAGGTGATAAAAAAGAACCTCGGTCAATTTTCGTAATGGTCTGCGACCAGCTTGTTCAGCAACCGCACGCCATAGCCAGACCCCCAGCTTGTGTTGATCGCGCTTGCGGGTGAATTCATCGCCGTGCCTGCAATATCGATATGCGCCCATGGGCGGCCGTCGACAAAGCGCTGCAGGAACTGGGCTGCCGTAATAGAACCTCCGTAACGGCTCCCCACATTTTTCATGTCTGCGAATTTGGAATTGATCATCTTGTCATAGGGTTCGCCCATGGGAAGGCGCCAGACCTTCTCATTGACCGACAGGCCTGATGTTGTGAGTTGTTCGCTCAGATCATCATTGTTGGAGAAGAGACCGGCATATTCCTGTCCCAGAGCTACCATAATGGCGCCAGTCAGTGTGGCCAGGTCGATCATGAATTTCGGATCGAATTTGTCCTGTGTATACCAAAGTGCGTCCGCCAGCACGAGACGCCCCTCTGCGTCGGTGTTGATCACTTCAATGGTCTGGCCATCCGCGGCTGTCACAATGTCACCGGGGCGCTGCGCACCAGCATCTGGCATGTTTTCAACCAGGCCGATTACGCCAACAGCATTTACAGGTGCTTTCCGTGCCGCCAAGGCATGCATGAGACCGGTCACACAGGCGGCTCCGCCCATATCGCCTTTCATATCTTCCATGCCAGCGCCGGGCTTCAGCGAGATGCCACCTGTGTCAAAGCAAACGCCCTTGCCGACAAATGCGACTGGCGCGTCACCTTTTTCGCCGCCCATCCATTCCATGGTGACGAGCTGGCTCTCACGAACAGAGCCCTGCCCAACACCGAGCAGCGCACCCATGCCAAGCTTCTGCATGGTTTTTTCGCCGAGCACTTCAACTTTCACGCCAAGCTTAACGAGTTCTTTTGCACGGCCAGCAAACTCAGTTGGGAAGAGAATGTTGGCCGGCTCGTTGACGAGGTCCCGTGCGAGACAAACGCCGTCCGCGATCTTGCCCAGAGGCGAGAAATGGCGGCGAGCCTGCGTCGTGACCCCAGACATAACGGTTACTTTGCCAAGTTTGGTTTTGGAGGGTGCAGGCCGCTTTTTCTTGGTTTGGTATTTATCGAATTTGTAGCCGCGCAACTTCGCTCCGAATCCCAGATGCGCAGCCGCTTCTTCTTCGCTAACTGCAGAGCCTTTAACCAAGTCGACTGCAACAGCGACGGATTTGTCGGCTGTCTTATCCAAATGACCTACAAGTGAGCCGCCCAGCGTTTCATAAATTGAGGTTGTGAGCGTCTCTGGTTTGCCAAGCCCGACCAACACCACACGAGCGGCCGACAGACCTTTGGGCGACAATAGGTCAATCATCTGACCCTTGGCCCCCTTGAACTCAGCGCCTTTCATCGCGCGCTTTAGGGCTCCACCTGTCTTTTTGTCGATTTCCGCCGCGCGGCCGCTCAGGGGCTTGCCTTCGGCTGCAAACACGGCCACTGCTCCGGTTTTGGGCAAGGAAAAATCGGCAAAAGTCACATTCATGGATCGTGTCCCCTATATTTTCGCTTTTCTTCACGTCATTTCTGGGTTTTCTGGCTGAATCTTGCTGAATTCTGCGGCTTCCCAGAAAGGTTAAAATGGATTAACCATTCATTCTTAACATGCAAGCTATCCTAGAGTGAATTCGGGGCCTAGCGCCTTTTCGCATCGCAGCTTTTAAGACTTAAGGACGACACGCGGATGATGAGCGGCTTCACCCGCTATATACTTTGGCAAGCGACAGGGCCGCTATTACTAGCAACCCTCGCGCTCACGGGGATTATCTGGCTCACCCAGGCTCTGCGTCTGCTGGATGTGATCATCGCCCAGGGACAGGGTGCTGGGACCTATTTTTTCCTGACACTTCTTTCTATTCCCAGCGTGTTAACCCTGGTGCTGCCTATTTCGCTCTTCATTGGGGTGCTTTATTCTTTGCATCGGCTCTATTCAGACAGCGAGCTGGTCGTCATGTTCTCCGCCGGCGTCAGCCGCTGGGATGTGGCGAAACCACTTCTGATGCTCACCGGCATCGTCAGCGTGGTAATCCTTAGCCTCAGCGTGTACCTCGCTCCAGCGGGCCTTAGAGAAGTCAAAAAGCGTCTCTATGAGATCCGTGCAGATTTTGCGTCCGCGATGATCAGAGAAGGTGCGTTCAACAACCCAATTAATGGGCTCACCGTCTATGTCCGCAATAGAAAGCTGGATGGAACAATTGAAGGCATTCTGGTTCACGACAATCGGGACCCCATCGAGCCTGTTACATATATGGCGGAAACCGGGAATCTGGTTTTCTCTAACACTGGCCCCCGTTTGGTGATGTTTAATGGAAACATTCAGCGTGCAAGCAAAGAAGATGGAGCAACGACCCTCAGTCTGCTCTATTTCGACAAATACACCTACGATCTCAGCCAATTCGCATCTGGTGGCTCCACTCAATATTATGAAGGCCGAGAACGCTATTTGACAGACCTTTTGTGGCCGGACCCTGACGATGTTTACGCGGCCAACTACCGACCCCGCCTCCTTGCTGAGGCCCATGACCGCCTTGCAGGCATTCTCTACCCTTTCATGCTGACTTTTATTGCCCTCGCGAGCCTCATTTCCGCTGAATTCAACCGGCGCGGATATGCCTTCCGACTAGGTGTCGCTGGCGTACTTGCCCTTGGTGCACGCCTTGTTTCACTCGTCCTGTTCAGCACCACGGTGACTTACAGCGAAGTGGCTCTTGTTATGTATCTGTTCCCCCTAACGATATGTTTTGTGGCAGCTGCATCAATTTCCGGCCTTCGAGTCGGCCGACTGTTTGCTCCAGTGCGAGCACTGATCTCGTCTCGGTCCAAACCTGTTATCCATAGCGAGGGAGCCTGAATTTCATGCATGTCTCCTGGACATTCTCTCGTTATTTCAGTCGCCAGTTTCTTTATGCCGTGGGTGTCGCTTTTCTTGCCAGCCTCGCAATCATTTTTCTTGCCGACTTTGTTGAACTGCTTCGGCGAACCTCTACCAAAGAGGAGGTAAGCATTGGCATCGTTCTGTCGATGGCACTTTTGCGTCTGCCAAGTCTTGGTTGGGAAGTCATGCCGTTTGCCGTGCTAATTGGTGGCATGGCTTCGCTGCTCCGGCTCAATCGTAGTCAGGAGTTGGTGGTTGCACGCGCTGCGGGGGTGTCTGTCTGGCAATTTCTTATGCCTGCCGTTTTCGTTGCCTTCTTTATCGGCGTGATCGCTGTGACCGTCTATAACCCGGTTGCCGCAACACTGGTTTCTCAATTTGGGCAGTTGGAGACCAAGTACATCAAGGGACGCGCGAGCCTGTTATCGGTGGCTCAAACTGGTTTTTGGCTTCGAGAGTCAGGTGAAAACGGCAAATCCGTCGTGCATGCGTTACGCGGCAGCAGTACCGACGGAATAGAGTTGCAGGACGTCATCATCTTCCGCTACACAGACGATAATGTGTTTGCCGGACGTCTGGATGCGTCAAGCGCGGTCCTGCGCCCGGGTTACTGGCAGTTGCAAGATGTATGGTTGGCAGAGCCATCCGGCCAGCCTAAGTTTTATGAAACCTTTCAGCTGGCGACTGAGCTTCAACCAGAACGTGTGCACGAAAGCTTCAACAGACCAGAAACCATTTCTTTCTGGGACCTTCCGCAGTTTATCGACCTTGCTGAGGAGGCGGGCTTTTCGGCACGGCAGCATCGCATCTATTTTCACTCCCTGCTCGCAAGTCCGATTTTGTTCGCCACAATGGTTCTGGTCGCCGCCACTTTTTCCATGCGCATTTCGCGCCTTGGCGGCGTGGGTCAACTTATCGTCGCCGCCATTTTTGCTGGTTTCATGCTCTTTTTTCTCACCCGGCTTTCTCTTGCGTTCGGCAGCTCAGGTATCATTCCCCCAATACTAGCTGCCTGGGCCCCTGCACTTATCGCTATGCTTCTTGGCCTTTCGGCTCTTTTCCACCTGGAAGACGGCTGAATCGTCAGAAAAAGACCAAAAGGACTGGAGAAGGTCTGCAAGAGAATCTGATTGTCTGGTAGACAAGGGGAGATTGTATGGGTTGGGGGATGTGTGCGTTGGGACGAGCGGGGATGAATGTTTTGAGGTGGCTGCACTTCTTTAGAGCCAGACCTTGCGCATGGTTTTTTGCAACTATCCTACTGGTCTTTTCCAACGGTGTTTCCGCGGCGGAAATTGAACCAGGCGGCGACGTCCTGATGCAGGCTGATGAGCTGTCTTATGATCAGGAAACCCAAACAGTCACAGCGACCGGTAATGTTGAGGTCGCCTATGGCGACCGCATTATGACAGCTGACAAAATGACCTACAACGAAGCAACGGGGGTCGTCGTCGCCACTGGTAATGTTGTCCTACTGGAGCCGAGCGGCGATGTGATTTTTGCGGAGCGGGCGGAACTTTCTGATGAGTTGCGCGAGGGCGTGGTCGATACATTACAGGTTTTGTTGGCGGATAGATCGCGGCTTGCCGGTAACGAAGCCCAACGGCGCAATGGCAATGTGACGTCTGTCTACAAAGGGGTTTTCAGTCCCTGCGAAGTCTGTGCTGAAGAAGGAAAGAGAACACCTCTCTGGCAGATCAAAGCTTTCCGTGTGATCCACAATCAGGAAGAACAGAGGATCATTTACGAAGACGCTTTCTTTGAACTCTTTGGTATTCCAATTGCCTATGTGCCGTTCTTTTCGCACCCAGACCCGACAGTAGAACGCCAGTCCGGTTTTCTCGCCCCATCTTTCGGAACCTCCAGTACTTTAGGAACTTTTTTGCAGGTTCCCTATTATTGGGTCATATCAGACTATATCGACGCGACCATAGCTCCGAAATATTTCAGCAAAGCAGGGGTGTTGTTTGAAGCTGAATATAGGCAAGCGTTCGAAAGCGGTGCATTTGAGGCGGACGTCGCTGCCATCTGGCCAAACAGCGAAGAAATACTAGGAACTCCGGCAGATGAGAATTTCCGTGGCAGTCTGTTTGCCAACGGTCAGTTCAAAATCGATAACCAATGGAGCTGGGGGTTCGAGACTGAGCTGACAACGGACGACACGTTTCTTCGCCGCTTTGATCTTGCATATGACACGGACCTGACCAGCACGGTCTATGTCAAAGCGGAAAACGGGCGCAACCTGTTTACCGCAGAAAGTTTCTACTTTCAGGGTCTTCGCGCGTCTGACAATGCACGACAGACGCCCATCATTGCGCCGTTAATAAACTATTACCACGAGTTCGATGGCGACATCTTGGGCGGCACAGCAACTCTGGATGTCAACGCATTGGTGCTGAACAGGAACGAAGGTGCTGACTCTCGTCGCTTGTCGATGGACCTTGGATGGGACACAGAGACCATCACGTCAACAGGCGAAGTCTATTCCCTCTTCGCCAATATGCGTGGCGACATCTATCAAACAGACAATGTCGTATTGGATAGCGGACAAATCTCCACGCCCACGACCATTGCGCGGGCCCTCCCAACCCTTGGAGCAGAATGGCGATGGCCGCTGGTGCGAAGTGCAGGCACCACACGACAGGTGGTCGAACCTATCGCGCAACTGATCTATGCGCCAAACACGGGTGATCGCGACGACATTCCTGACGAAGACTCGCTCAGCTTTGAATTTGATACGTCAAATCTTTTCGACGCCAGCCGGTTTGCCGGACTAGACAGATGGGAAGGCGGGCCTCGTGCCAATGTTGGAATACGTGCCTCAATTTACGGCGAGGATGGCGGAGCAGCCACTTTGGAATTCGGACAAACCTTCAGGCTTCGGGAAAACAAGACGTTTGACGCGGCCTCAGGGTTGAGAAATCAGGAATCGGACTATGTAGGGCGCATCTCCATAGTGCCCTCAGAATACCTGTCGATTGATCATCGGTTCCGGCTGGACGAGGATGATTTCACCTTCCGGCGTAATGAGGTTGATGCGACAGGGCGTTGGGGACCCTTTTCGGGGACTTTAGGATATGCATTCTTCGATCAGAGCCTGTCTTCCGCCCTCGGCGAACGCGAGGAATTCACCGGAAGTGCGGCCTACAGGTTGACCGATTATTGGACGGTCAATGCCGCGACCAGAAGAGATATTCAAGGCCGTCAAACGCTCAGCAACTCGCTCAGCATTGGGTATGCAGATGAATGTATGACTGTTGGGCTTGGGTTTTCGCAGACATTTACACGTGATAGAGACATTGAGCCCGCAAATACGGTTATTTTCTCCATCGTCCTCAAGAATCTGGGCGGGACGCAATTCTCTAACGCGTTGGGCTCAGGTTCGGGCAGCTAATCTGTCTAACAAGTTGATTCAGCGGACAAAAATTGTATGGTGTGACCACTGCTTTGCGGCTCTCAATGCCGCATGTTTGAGCCAATTTCCCTAGTTGAGAATTTAATGACCCAAGTGTCCCTGCGTACAGATCTGTTGACTACAAAAAAATTGATCTCAGCTCTTTGTCAATTGCTGGTCACCGTTGGTTTTGTTTACTCGATGACGGTTCTGCCAACACGCGCTGCCGGTGAAGTACTCGGCATAGCTGCCATCGTAAACGACGCCGTGATCTCAAAATATGACCTCGACCAACGTGTCCGTCTTGTTGTCGCCACATCAGGCATTCAGCCGACGCGGGAAAACATCGAACGCATTCGTGAGCAGGTTCTTCGGTCGCTCGTAGACGAGAAGCTCCAACTGCAGGAAGCCGCGCGTCTTGAATTAGAGATTGAAGACGAGGAAGTTGACCAATCGATTACTGGCATTGCCCAACGCGCCGGCATGTCGTCCGAGGAAATCGTCGAATATCTCGACGAAAACGGCGTTAACGAAGCCGCACTCAGAACACAAATCACGGCAGATGTCGCATGGAACCGCGTTATCAGCGCCCGCTTTGCGCCTCTGGTGCAGATAGGCGACGACGAAATTGACGAAACGCTTGCCCGCATTAACAACGACGCCAGCCAAGTTCAATTCCAGCTCGCAGAGATTTATCTGAGCTTCGATAACCCCAGCCAGGAACGTGAAATGGCGCAAGGCGCCCAACGGCTGGTCGAACAGTTACGAGCCGGTGCCCCCTTTCCCAATGTAGCTCAACAATTCAGCCAAGCAGCCTCTGCTGCCATTGGCGGCGATATTGGATGGGTGTCGGAAAGCCAGTTGGCGCCGCAAATAGCTGAAGCGGTCTCACGCATGGATGTCGGCGCCGTCTCCAGCCCCATCAGGTCTCTGAATGGCTTCTACATCATGCAGTTGCGCTCAAAACGACAAGGGTTGGGGCCGAACCCGCTGGAAACCCGATTCCAGGTCATGCAAGTGATATTTTCTTTGGCTGAAGATGCACCAGAACGCGCGCTACAGGCACGTGTTGCCCAAGCCAACAAGTTCCGGTCTGATTTCCGGACGTGTGCGTCCGCACCAGAGCAAATCTCGGCGTACCCGGGCGCACGCATCAGCCAACCCTCATCCGTGACGGCCGCGCAGCTCCGTAACCCCATCCGCGATCAGATGCTCGAAACAGAGGCAGGCACTGTGGTGCCTATCGGTCGAACGGAACGTGGCATCGAGGCATTGATTGTTTGCGACCGTAAAGATGATGTCGGCAACCAGCCAACACGAGATTCCATTGAAAACACGCTCTTCAATCAGGAAGTCTCCATGATGGCGCGGCGACATCTGCGCGACCTACGACGTGACGCTGTTATCGAATACCGGTAACCCCCCATCTATCCTTTTGGGGCCCAGCCTTTGGGAGGGCCGATGATGTCTTTCGATGATGCCGGCTCCTTTGACCCACTCGCGGTCACTATGGGGGATCCTGCGGGGATTGGCGGCGATATCCTTCTGGCCGCCTGGACGCAACGGCGCGAAGCAACCCTACCGCCTTTCTTTGTAATTGATGCTCCAGAACGGCTCAGCGTTCTCGCCGATCTCCTGGGCCTTGATATCCCTATTCGAACGATCTCGTCGCCTGATGAAACAAAGAGCGTGTTTCCAGATGCGTTACCGGTTCTCCCCCAACCTCTTGTTATCCCGGCCGAGCCAGGCAGCCTCGATGGGCGGAACGCACCAAGTGTGATTGCATCGCTCAAGAGGGCCTTGGCCTACACGCTGAGCGGCGACGCAGCGGGCATTGTGACCAATCCCGTCCACAAACAGATGCTCTACTCAGAAGGATTTGAGCACCCGGGACACACCGAATTTCTGGCAGAGGCGACTGGCGGCACTCCGGTAATGATGCTCTCTTGTCCCGGCCTCAGGGTCGTGCCAGCGACGATCCATATTCCCCTGGCCGATGTTCCGGGGCTGCTGACGAGAGAACTCATCGTTTCAAGGGGTCGGACATTGGCCGCCGCGCTGGAACATGATTTTGGATTGGCTCACCCCCGCATTGCGGTCGCAGCGCTTAATCCCCACGCTGGTGAAAATGGAGCCCTTGGTCTGGAAGAGGAGCAGATCATTGCACCGGCTGTGCAGATGCTTCGTGATGTTGGCATCAATGCGACTGGACCTTTCCCGGCAGATACGATGTTTCATGCGGAAGCCCGGCGCGGGTATGATGCGGTACTCGCCATGTATCACGATCAGGCTCTTATTCCGCTTAAAACCATTGATTTCGACAATGGGGTCAACACGACCCTGGGGCTGCCTATTGTGCGCACGTCGCCGGATCACGGGACAGCTTGCGACATTGCAGGGACCGGCAAGGCTAACCCCAACAGTTTTATCGCGGCGCTGCGCCAAGCGAGCGCCATCGCTGCGCACCGTGCGATTGCCCCATGAGCGACGCCGATGGTCTTCCACCCCTGCGCGACGTCCTGGCGACGCATGGATTGAACGCCAAGAAATCCTTAGGTCAGAACTTCTTATTGGACCTCAACCTGACGGCGCGGATCGCTCGGACGGCTGGTCCTCTTGAAGATGTCTCCGTGCTGGAAATCGGACCTGGCCCCGGCGGCCTAACGCGGGCCCTCCTGTCCGAAGGTGCTGGCAAGGTTGTGGCGATTGAGCGCGATGAACGCTGCCTGTCGGCTTTGCAAGAGATCGCAGACGCCTATCCTGAAGGTCTTACAATTGTTGAGGGGGATGCTCTCCAGCTTGATCATAAGAGCCTTGTCTCTGGGCCCGTCAGGGTCGTTGCCAACCTGCCCTATAATATTGCAACGCCCTTGCTCACCGGATGGCTGGAGACCGAGCCCTGGCCGCCCTGGTTCAAAAGTTTGACGCTGATGTTCCAGAAAGAAGTCGCCGAGCGGATCGTGGCGCGGCCAGGGAGTAAAGCCTATGGACGGCTCTCCATCCTGGCGCAGTGGCGGTGTACTGCCCAGAAAATGTTCGATGTTGACCGCATGGCCTTTACGCCGCCGCCCAAGGTTACGTCCTCCATTGTCCATCTGGAACCTCGAGATCAGCCACTAGCAGAAGCTGAGATTGGCGATCTGCAGCGGGTGGTTAAAGCGGCCTTCGGCCAGAGGCGGAAAATGGTGCGGGCGAGCCTGAAGGCGCTGGCCGTTGATCCCTTGGCACTTTGCGAGCGTGCGGGTGTCGAATCGTCTGCCCGCGCTGAAAAGCTCTCCATTGAGGAGTTTTCAGCTCTTGCCCGTGCCTACTCTACCCTGAAACAGAGTTGAGCCGACCCTCTCCCCGTGCCACATTGCGCTCCAACAAATATGGGCAATCAAGCCAAACAGGGAACGCGTCATGAAATCTGAAGCCATTGTTGAATATGGAGCCCCTCTGCAGTCCGTCGAGAGCGAACTGCCCACGCCTGAAGGCTCACAAGTCCTCCTCAAAGTTACCCATTGCGGTGTTTGTCATTCAGACGTTCACCTACATGACGGGCATTTCGACATGGGCGGTGGCAATAAGCTTGATGTTCGCGGCGGACGGAAACTCCCCTTCACGCTCGGTCACGAGATTGAAGGCGAGGTGATCGCTGTTGGCCCCGACGCTGAAGGTGTTGCGGTTGGCGACCAGCGCGTCGCCTATCCATGGATTGGCTGCGGTGACTGCCCCACCTGCCGACGCGGTGAAGAGCACCTTTGCAACAAGCCGCAAAACCTCGGCATTCAGGTCGCTGGTGGATATTCCACTCATGCCCTCGTGCCTCACCCGCGTTACCTGCTGGACTATGCCGGCGTTTCCAAAGGCCTCGCAGCAACATATATGTGCTCTGGCCTCACCGCTTACTCTGCGATGAAAAAGCTCGGCGACATCAGCCCTGAAGAGCGGGTTGCCGTTGTTGGTCTCGGCGGTGTTGGCATGATGGGTCTGCAATTCGCCAAGACACTCTTTGACGCAGCGCCAATCGGCGCAGATATTGATGAGAACAAGCTGCAGGCGGCCATGGGTTCTGGTGCACACGCTGTCTACAACCCAAAAGATGATGACGCGATCAAAAAGGTGCTGGCGGATACCAATGGCGGCGTCCCTGCCGCGGTTGATTTTGTAGGTTCTGAGTCGTCGTTGCAGTTTGCCTCATCGATTGTCCGCAAAGGTGGCCAGGTGATCGTTGTTGGTCTCTTTGGCGGTGGCTTCTCCATGCCGATCCCGATGTTCCCTATGCGGGCGATCAGTATTGGCGGTTCCTATGTCGGGTCGCTTCAGGAAACCATCGATATGATGGACCTGGTGAAAGCTGGTGAAATTGATCCGATCCCCGTTGAAGAACGCCCGCTCAACCAGGCGACCAAATCGCTGGATGATCTGCGTACAGGTGGCGTCATGGGGCGGGTTGTTCTGAAACCTTAAGCAATAACGCCCGGTTTTAGCTCTCGCTGAAACCGGGCTCCTTGTGGACGAACATCGCTTAGACATCAATGACTATGGCCCATTCATATTCGTCTTATTATCGAGTCAACCCACCCAGCTTTTGGTTCTGAAAGACCAAGTACTTTGGAAGCCTGTAGCTCTGCCCATAACGCAAGACGTTTATGAGTGGGAGGTTCATCGGCTCTTATCGAACCACATTCACGGTTCAGATCCTGCAATGATTTGCCAGCGTCGGGGTGTTTCTGAGAAAATTTCAAGTTCTCACAAAAAATTATCCAACGTTTCGCAAGGGATCGGTGCTCCATCGCCTTTCCAATAAAATCGAAAGCTAATGAAGACATTGTTGTGAACGCAATGGCCAAGGCTGCACCAGAGGCCACCCAACGCGAAACTCTTTCATCAAAGATTTCCAGGTCTTGTACCAGTGACCCAAATGCTGCTGCGGAAAAGAACAGGCTTATCAGCACAACCCACCTGTTGTAACGGTCGTAGCGCCCAGCTAGCCGTTCATGATACCGAATACTGGCTTGAACACCCCATTCGACTTCATCGACATATTTCTCGATATCAGTTGACACTATTTCTTGTTCGTGTCGTCACTGGGCTTCGGTGGCTTCGCGCTGAAGTGCGTAATTGTGGTACTTCCTTCTACTTTCTCACCAAACTCAATGGACTCATCAAGCTGGCGCTTTACCCTCTCGTTGTTGCTCGGCCTCGAAGTTTTGGGGTCACCCTTTTTCTTTTCAACCATCCTCAACTCCACCTCAAAAAGAATCACTTTAGACGAAAGATTTTGATTGTGAAATAGAGAGTTCCTAAAGCGCCTGCTGCAGCTGCTGCACAAAGGTGCGAAGGCCCACCCGGCGCTCCCGGCGTACTCGTTCGGCCACTAGAATGGCCGTCAGTTCCTTCAGCGCTTTTTCTACGTCATCATTGACGATGATGTAGTCATATTCCGCATAGTGGCTGATCTCGTCAGACGCTTTCGCCATGCGGCCGGCAACCACGTCGGGCGGGTCCTGGGCGCGCGTATTCAGGCGTTTTTCCAACTCATGGCCGCTTGGTGGCAGGATAAAGACTTTCACGAGATCGTTGGAGGCAGATTCTTCCAGCTGCTGCGTGCCCTGCCAGTCAATGTCGAACATGACATCGCGGCCAGCAGAGAGCGCCTCTTCGACGGGCCCTTTTGGTGTGCCGTAGTAATTATCGAAGACTTTGGCGTGCTCCAAGAACTCGCCCTTGTTCCGCATCACACCGAAATCTTCGGTGGTGAGGAAATGATAGTCCTTGCCATTTTCCTCGCCTGGGCGCGGCTTGCGTGTCGTGGCAGAGACGGACATGGTGATCTCGCCATCGCTCTCCAGCAGTCGCCTGGACAAAGTGGTTTTCCCGGCACCCGATGGTGAAGAGAGCACAAGCATCAATCCCCGGCGATGAATATCAATCTCGCTCATTCGACGTTTTGCACCTGTTCTTTCAATTGGTCGATCACGGCTTTGAGGTCGAGACCAATACGGGTGAGGTCATTGTCTGCAGCCTTTGCGCAGAGTGTGTTGGCTTCCCGGTTAAACTCCTGGGTGAGAAAATCAAGTCGACGGCCTACCGGTTCGTCACTCACAGAGAGGTCGCGCGCCTGGGCCACATGGGCCGTCAGTCTATCCAGTTCCTCCCGTACATCCGCCTTCGTTGCCAGCAGCGCTGCTTCTTGGGCTAGGCGATCCTCGGGCAATGCGGGTGAGGCATCCAGAAGTTCCGCGACTTGGGTCTTTAGTCGCTTGCGGAATGCCTCAGTGCCACCGGCTGTGGATTTGGCGGCTTCATTCGTCAGCGCTTCGATCCGGTCTATTTGACCCTTCACGATCTCATCAAGTTTCTGGCCTTCGTCCCGACGGGCCTTCGCCAATGAAGTTGCAACTTCAGCGAAAGACGATGTCAGCGCAGCACGCAGGGCTTTCTGGTCGGCTTCATCTTCCTCAATATCGGCTGTTTCGAGCACACCGCGGATAGAAAGCAAGCCGTCAGTGGTTGGCGGCGCTATTTCCGCGCCCTGCTCCGCTGCAGCCGCTGACACTGTCTTGCTTGCCAGCAAGACGTCACGCAGCATCGTGTCATTCACACGCACTGTCGTCTCTGCTGCTGACTTGTCCATCTGAAGGGCGGCCTGGCAATTGCCGCGTTTGATCGCTTTGCTGAGTTCGTCGCGCAAGGGAGATTCCAAATCTTCAAACCCGGAAGGCAGGCGAAAGCGGCAGTCGAGCCCTTTGCCATTCACGCTCCGGATCTCCCAATGCCATCGATAAGAGCCATGATTGCCCTCTGTGCGGGCAAAGCCGGTCATGCTCTTCAAGGCCATGGAAACATCCTCAGATTGGGAATCAACACGTGCGCGATATGCGCTTTGAGCAGTATAGCAATGCTCGGGCTCAATGGCCTCTACGTCTTCGAAAGCCTTTTCGAACCACAAAAGTCCCGCAACTTTTGTTGAAAATGCTTAGCGGCGAGAGCGCTCAATCCGGCGCCATTTGGCGACATTTCGGTTGTGTTCCGCGAGTGTCTTCGAAAACACATGGCCACCGGTTCCGTCCGCGACGAAATAAAGCTCATTTGTTGTTGGCGGGTTGAGCACCGCCGCAATGGATGCCTCGCCTGGGTTGGCAATTGGTGCCGGAGGCAGGCCATCAATCTGGTAGGTGTTGTAGGCGGTTTTTCGGTCGATTTCTGATCGGCGAATGGGACGCCCCAGGGGACCCTGACCATTCGTGATCCCATAGATAATCGTCGGATCAGACTGCAGGCGCATGCCGCGTCTCAGCCGATTGATGAAAACGGCCGCCACACGGGGCCGCTCTGCTGCAACACCAGTTTCTTTTTCGACAATGGAAGCTAAAACCACGGCTTCCTCAATTGAGGTAATGGGCAGATTTTCCGCCCGCTCATCCCAGAGACGCTCAACCACTTCAACATGAGCTGCTTCCATCTGAGTAACAATATCGGCGCGACTTGTGCCTCTGGTGAAGAGATAGGTTTCTGGCAACAGTGCCCCTTCTGCGGGGATGTCAGGCACTTTTCCAATGAGCACCGGGTCCGCAGCAATGATCTGCATCGCTTCCCAGCTGGTCAGGCCTTCGGCCAGCGTGAGCTTGTGCAGGATTGACTTTCCTTCACGGAGAATGTTTGCAACCTCAACCATGCTTGCATTGGCGGGTATGAGATATTCACCAGCTTTCAGGGTAGCCGCCCGGTCCACAACCTGGAGCACAATCCGGAAAATCAAGGCATTGTTGATGAGGCCCTGGCCTTCAAGTTGTGCTGCTGCCTTATTGAGGCCCGTGCCTCTTTCCAGCAGGAAGACACTGTCCGCCTCGGCTGGCCCCTCGCGCTCAAACTGGTCTTTGGCGTAGTAGAATGCGCCAACCGCCGTGCCCGCAACCACCAGCAGCCCCGCCAGGCCAATAATCAGGGCCCAACGCAGCCATCGTCGTGGCGGTTTTGGATCGCTCAGTGTCTGCTCGCCGACGCCAGCAGCCTTGTCAGCGTCTGCGGGGTTTTGCTCAGACGTCGCACTGTCGTCGGCTTCGGCAGAAACCTCTGGCTTTGGGTCGTCCGGCGTGCTGCTCAAGCGTCAGCGGTCTTCATGACGAGTGACGCATTGGTTCCGCCAAACCCGAAGGAGTTCGTGAGCACTGCGTTCACTGGTTTTTCACGGGCTTTGAGCGGGACCAGATCCATGTCCGTTTCAACCGACGGATTTTCCAGATTGATGGTCGGTGGCACCATATTGTCCCGCATTGCGAGGATCGAGAAAATGGCCTCAACAGCGCCCGCCGCGCCCAACAAATGACCAATAGAAGACTTGGTCGATGACATGGACATGGTCTCGATTGAATTTCCGAAGAGGCGTGACACTGCGCCGAGCTCAATCTCATCTCCCAGAGGAGTGGATGTGCCGTGTGCGTTCACATAGTCGATGTCGGCAACGCCAAGACCTGAATGTCCGAGCGCCATCTGCATTGACCGGAAACCACCATCCCCATCAGAAGCAGGAGCCGTGATGTGATAGGCATCGCCGGAAAGGCCATAGCCTGCAACCTCTGCATAGATGGTCGCGCCGCGTGCTTTCGCGTGTTCATACTCTTCGAGAACAACCACACCTGACCCTTCGCCCATGACGAAGCCATCACGGCCTTCATCGTAGGGACGGGAAGCTTTTTCCGGTGTGTCATTGAAGCCCGTGGAGAGAGCGCGACAGGCTGCAAAGCCTGCAATGCCGAGACGGCTGATGGCAGATTCCGCGCCGCCTGCGACCATGACGTCGGCATCGCCAAACATGATCAGCCGCGATGCGTCGCCGATGGCATGGGCTCCGGTTGAACAGGCTGTCACGACAGAGTGGTTCGGACCTTTAAGGCCATATTTAATGGACACATATCCCGACGCCAGATTGATCAGACGACCTGGAATGAAGAACGGGCTCACCCGCCGCGGGCCTTTGTCGCGGAGCGTAATTGCTGCTTCTTCGATGCCCGGAAGACCACCAATGCCCGACCCAATCATCACGCCAGTGCGGCACTGTTCTTCGTGGCTTTTGGGTTCCCATCCGCTGTCCTTGATCGCCTGCTCGGCAGCCGACAAGGCATAGATGATGAATTCATCGATCCGCTTGGCTTCTTTTGGCTCAACCCAGTCATCCTGGATAAAGGCCCCCTCACCTTCGCGGGGGACTTCACAGGCGATCTTGCAAGGCAGATCACTGGTGTCGAACTTTGAGATCATGCCAGCGCCGGACTCGCCATCCAGAACGCGTTTCCAGGTGGTGTCGACGTCACACCCAAGAGGTGTGACCATTCCCATGCCTGTAACAACAACACGCCGCATTCGCATACACTCCTGGTTCTTTAGCCAAGCTGAGTTGGATAATATTCGTTCAACGGGACATCAGACCCGCCGACATTTTATTGCATATTCTTGTCCGAAAACCGCGGACACTTTTCGGGAATATGCTCCAGCCTACGCTGAAAAGACGACGGGCGCATGCACCATTGGATGCAGCGCCCGACATCGTTAATTCGATTAGGAATTCGCGCTGATGAACTTCACCGCATCGCCAACGGTCAGAATGGTTTCTGCCGCATCGTCTGGGATTTCAACACCGAACTCTTCTTCAAAAGCCATGACCAGCTCGACATTGTCGAGGCTGTCTGCGCCAAGGTCATCGATGAAGCTTGCGTTTTCCTGCACCTTGTCGGCTTCAACACCGAGATGCTCAACAACGATTTTCTTCACGCGCTCTGCAATGTCACTCATGTTCTGTCCTCAGATCCTTCGTGTTCTTCCCCGGCGCTCTCGCCCAGGATTGTTTGCTGGCACCTTGCTGGCACCGGATGGCTGGCCTCGCGCAGACGCGCTTGGAAACTCGTGTGGTGGGTGAGGTTTAGCGCCTCATCTTCTCCCTGTTACCACGTGGCGGCTGTTCTGGCCTCTTCACGCCGCTTTCGCAAGTAAAAATCGCCGGTTAGGTAACACACTTTTTGGCCCTGCGCCAGTTTTGACGTCCGCGAAAACGACCGAACAGCAAATATCTAAGCCTTTGATTTTGCTTGCCTTTAAATCATGATCATGCCGCCATTCACATGAATTGTCTGACCTGTGACGTAGGCAGCTTCTTCTGAGGCTAAATAGAGCACGCTGGCGGCGATTTCATCTCCTGAGCCCATACGGCCCATGGGAATCATTCCGTTGACCCGTTCCTGTTGACCTTCATCCAATACCTTGGTCATGGCAGTTGCGATGAAACCAGGGGCGACACAGTTGGCCGTGACATTTCTGGAGGCGACTTCCTGAGCAATCGACTTGGTCATGCCGGTCACACCTGCCTTAGAGGCGGCATAGTTAGCCTGACCAGGATTGCCCATGGTGCCCACAACAGACGTGATGGAGATGATACGGCCCCAGCGGCGCTTCATCATGCCCCGCATGGAGGCGCGCGCCAGACGGAAGGAAGCTGTCAGATTGACCGCCAGGACCGCGTCCCATTCTTCGTCCTTCATGCGCATGAAGATGTTGTCTTTGGTGACACCAGCATTGTTCACCAGAATATCAAGCTGCCCCATGGCCTCTTCAGCCTGCTTCGGGAGAGCGTCCACAGCCGCGCTATCGCTCAAGTTACAAGGCAGAATGTGCGCGCGGTCTCCAAGCTCTGCGGCTACTGCTTCCAGTGCCTCAACCCGTGTGCCTGAGAGCGCCACCGTGGCCCCCTGGGCGTGGAGCATTTTGGCGACGGCGGATCCGATGCCGCCTGATGCACCTGTCACCAGCGCGGTTTTTCCGGTTAGATCAAACATGAGTTTCTCCTTGAGCTGTTGCGCTCAACTATTTGAAATCAAAGAGTTTCGAGGATTGAGGCAATATCCGCCGGTGTCCCCACAGCAGCGCCCCCAACGGATTTGTCGATCCGCCGTGTGAGCCCGGTCAGCACCTTGCCCGCGCCTGTTTCAACCAATTCAGTAACACCTTGCGCGGCCAGGTATTTGACGCTTTCGCGCCAGCGCACCATGCCTGTTACCTGCTCCACGAGGAGCTTGCGGATCTCATCCGGGTCAGACACAGCGGACGCTGTCACATTGGCAACCACCGGCACAGATGGCGCTTTCATGTCCACACTTGCCAGTGCCTCCGCCATGGCGTCGGCCGCGGGCTGCATGAGCGAGCAATGGAACGGCGCACTCACGGGCAGAAGCATGGCGCGTTTAGCGCCCTTCTCCTTGGCAAGCACGGCAGCGCGCTCGACGGCTGCTTTGGAACCTGAAATCACCACCTGACCGTCTGCATTGTCATTGGCCGCTGAGCAGACCTCGCCTGCCGCTGCTTCGGCCGCGACAGCCTGAGCGTCTTCGAACGAAAGTCCCAGCATGGCGGCCATCGCGCCCTCGCCGACCGGCACCGCTGCCTGCATGGCGCGTCCACGGATCCTGAGGAGACGCGCTGTATCCGCCAACGTGAAAGTCCCAGCGGCGGCGAGCGCGGAATATTCACCCAGGGAGTGACCGGCGACAAAGCTTGCCTTGTCTGCCAGAGACCATCCGCCTTCGCTCTCCAGGGTCCGCATCACAGCGACCGAGACCGCCATCAAGGCGGGCTGGGCGTTTTCGGTGAGGGTGAGCTCATCTTCCGGGCCACCCCACATAAGGGCCGTCAGATCCTGGCTCAGTGCGTCGTTAACTTCGTCAAAAACAGCCTTGGCGGCTGGAAAGGCGTCTGCCAGTTCCTTGCCCATGCCGACTGCCTGCGATCCCTGTCCTGGAAAGGTAAATGCCCGTGTCATGCGTCCCCGCTTTATTCTTGGTCATGCGTGACCCTTAAAACCCCTGAAATAGGGCCAAAGTCAGGCGGACAGAGATACAGGGTGGCTCAGGGGAGTCAAGCTGATGGAACGCCAGCTAGAACTGGCGTTCGAATAGTGCCGAAACCCCTTGCGTCCTGCCTTTTCCTGATTATAGTGCGCCGCTTCAGAGAGGCCCCGGTTGGGGGCTGAAGGAAGCGTCAAACCCTATATTTTTGAGAGTTTGGCAGGAGATGTCTCCGCGCTTCCGGTGTCTCCGCTTCTTTGATGCACCTTTAGAGCCTTCCGGGGCTCAGAGGGGGCTTTGCGCCGGGGTCCGTATTTTGAGCGACGTCTACAGACGGACCGCTTAGAGAAAGGAAGGCCGATATGCCTCTTTATGAGCATGTCTTTATTTCGCGCCAGGATGTGAGCGCACAGCAGGTTGAAAACCTGACGGAGCAATTCTCCAACATCATCACCGAAAATGGTGGCACCATCGCGAAAAGCGAATATTGGGGTCTGAAAAACCTTGCCTACAAGGTGAAGAAGAACCGTAAAGGCCACTATCAGCTTTTGAACATTGACGCGCCCCATGCAGCTGTTGCTGAGATGGAACGCCAGATGGGCCTGAACGAAGATGTTTTGCGTCACCTAACACTGCGTGTTGATGAGCATGAAGAAGGCCCATCAGCAATGATGCAGAGCCGCAACGACCGCGGCCGTGGTGGCCGAGATCGTGGTGATCGGGGCGGCTTCCGTGGCGGTGACCGCGGCCCTCGTGATGATAGGGGCCCGCGTGAAGATCGCGCGCCCCGCGAAGACCGTGCCCCCCGTGAAGCTGCAGCACCCGAAGCTGCTGCCGCTGTTGAGGAGAAAAGCGAATGAGTGTCCCACAAACAGCCGCTCGTCGGCCTTTCTTCCGTCGCCGTAAGACATGTCCTTTCTCTGGCTCCAATGCGCCAAAGATCGACTATAAGGACACGAAACTGCTGCAGCGTTATGTGTCTGAGCGCGGCAAGATCGTGCCAAGCCGGATCACTGCCGTATCAGCCAAGAAGCAGCGTGAGCTTGCCCGTGCGATTAAGCGCGCCCGCTTTCTCGGCCTGCTGCCTTACCTGATCAGCTAAAATTTCCCGGTCGGGCAGACGGCACCGCCTCTGCCCGACCTTTTTTTTTTCGACGTTTCGTAATCGCCTCGGAGATCTTCCCATGCCGCCATATTGGGCCATCGGTGTTGGGGCCGGTCTTATCGGGGCGTTGCTGTTTCTGACAGCCGGAGTCGGCTCGCCCATTCTAGGGCTTCCGCTTTTTTTTGCGGCCCTTCCCGTATTCCTGGCAGGGCTTGGCTGGGGGGCCAGATCGGCCCTCATCGCTGCGGTGACAGGCTTTATCGTTCTCTCATCCACATCCAGCTTTACAGCCGGACTGGTGTTTCTTGTCGCAGACGGTCTGGCACCTGCTTGGCTCGTCCATCTCGCCCTCCTTCACCATCTAGAGACCGCTCCGCGCTTAACACCGGCGGAAGCCGCTCGTTTGGCGCGCAAAGGAGAAACGCCGGAAACAGACTCCCCCGCCGCCGAAGAAGCCGAAAAACCGGCCGTTACTGAATGGTATCCCGCAGGCGCACTGGCTGTCTGGACCGCCCTCATTGCCGTCGGTGTCCTGGTTGTCTCCGGCCTCTCAACAATGGCCATGGGTGTTGAGGGAGGCCTTGAAGGCGCCCTCAGGATGCTTCTGGCTGAAGATCTCATTGAGGGGCGCGCTATTGAAGCGGGGCTCAGAGACCTTGGCCTCAGCGCAGATCCTGAGCGCATCCTCAGCCTGATCGTGATCGCGCTGCCCGCCTTTGTGGTTATGGCCTGGAGCCTGCTCAATTTGGGGAATATGTGGCTTGCTCAGGTCATTCTGGCGCGCGCCGGCCACAATCTGCGGCCAACGCCAACGTTGCTGGACATTGAGTATCCCCCTTTCCTCCTGGCCCTCTTTCTGGCAGCGCTGATCCTGTCGCTCATCCCTGGTTCTGCGGCTCAATTAGGGGGTGCGATCATGATTGCACTGCTTGTCCCATATTTTCTGTTGGGTCTGGCGGTAATCCATGCTATTTCGCGCGCTTGGACGGCCCGGATCGCACTTCTGGGCGTTTTTTATGTTTTGCTGATTTTTACCGGATGGCTGATCGTACCGGTCTGCCTGATCGGACTCGCGGAACCCTGGGCTGCCTTGCGCGCCCGGTTCGCACAATCTGAGGCCCCGACGGGCAAGGAGATAAGTTAATGGAAGTGGTTCTTCTGGAGCGAATTGAAAAGCTCGGACAGATGGGCGATGTGGTTCAGGTCAAAGACGGGTATGCCCGCAACTTCCTGCTGCCACGTGGCAAAGCATTGCGCGCCAACAAAGACAACCTCTCACGCTTTGAAGCAGATCGCGCTCAGCTGGAAGCTCGCAATCTTGAGCTGAAGAAAGAAGCGGAAGCGGTTCATGAAAAGCTTGAAGGCTATTCTATTATTGTGATCCGCCAGGCTGGGGAAACAGGTCAGCTGTACGGCTCTGTATCTCCTCGCGATATTGCAGAAGGTTTGACCGAAGGCGGTTTCTCTGTCGCACGTGGTCAGGTCATCCTTGCGGCACCAATCAAAACGCTCGGCCTTTATGATGTTGCTGTGAAGCTTCACCCAGAGGTGACATCGACTGTTGTTGTGAATGTTGCGCGCACAGAGGAAGAAGCTGAAGCGCAGGCACGCGGCGAAGACATCAACGCCATGAACGAAGATGATGACGACGAGTTGGATGCCAGTGAATTCTTCGAAGAAGATGCAGCACCGGAGCTCGAAGGTGATGCAGCCGAAGAAGCTGACGCATCGGCGGAAGATGAAGCTGAAAAGCCTGCTGAATAAACATCTTTCGGTCTACCTGTTTGAAGAAGGGCGCTTTGGCGCCCTTTTTTTTGTTGCCTGAGAGTCGAGCCGCAGTCTTGATCTAAGAAGAAATTCGCCCTTCAATAAGGGTCCCAGTGGTTCGTCGTTTAGGGGCGCAGGTCAGCAATCATATGACTGGCGCCTTGCAAATGACATTCGGCAGCTAAATAAGTGGAAAGCGCTGTCGGCCACCTGAAATTCAGGAGGCGAAACATGTTTGCGTTTGTACTCGATCGATTGATTTCACACGGCAACCTGACGGTGGTCGATGCGTCGGGCAATGCTCGCCATTTTGGTGACGGCTCCGGCACGCCCGTCACCATCCGACTCCACAAAAAGAAACTTGAATGGCAGCTTGGACTTAACCCCTATCTGAAGCTTGGCGAGGCTTATATGGATGGGACTCTCACCATAGACGCTCCTGCGCGCATCTATGATGCACTGGACATTATCCTCTCAAATGTCGGCATCGCCTGGGCCCATCCGCTCGCGAAACTCGTTGGACGCATCAGGCGGGCCAAGCGGCGGATTGATCAGTTCAATCCGGTCGGCAAAGCGCAAGCAAATGTCGCCCACCATTATGACCTTGATGCGGGGCTCTATGACCTCTTCCTGGATACAGACAAGCAATATTCCTGCGCCTATTTTGAGACGCCTGACATGAGCCTGGAGGCGGCCCAGCTTGCCAAGAAGCGCCATATTGCGGCGAAACTGAACCTCTCCCCAGAGACCCATGTTCTGGACATAGGCTGCGGCTGGGGCGGCATGGCCCTTTACATCGCGCGGGAGACCGGAGCTCGCGTAACCGGCGTCACGTTGAGCGAAGAACAGCATAAAATCGCGACTGAAAGAGCCGCTCTTGCCGGTCTCTCAGATCGTGTGAAGTTTCGCCTTCAGGACTATCGCGAGGTCGAGGAAACATTTGATCGAATTGTGTCCGTGGGCATGTATGAGCATGTCGGCGTGCATCATTATGATGAGTTTGCAACCAAGCTTCACGCGCTTCTCAAACCCAATGGCATTGCCCTCATTCACACGATCGGGCGTTTGGATGAGCCAGGTGCCACAAACCCCTGGATCGCTAAATACATTTTCCCCGGCGGGTACATTCCGGCGCTGAGTGAAGTCGCCCCAACACTGGAGCGGCAACAATTGCTCCTGAATGACCTTGAAGTCTTGCGGCTGCACTATGCATCGACGCTACGACATTGGCGCAACCGCTTCCTCGCACGCTGGGATGATGCTGTCGCCCTCTACGACGAACAGTTCGCGCGTATGTGGGAATTTTATCTCGCCGGTTCAGAGACGTCATTTCGCCACGAAGGCATGGTGGTGTTTCAATTCCAACTCACCCGGGAAATTGATGCTCTCCCCCTCACCCGCGACTACATCTCCGATTGGGAACGAGACCATTACGATCCACTTGTCCAGGAAAAAAGTGTTTCGGGCGGTTGACTGCTTAGCGATCTAGAACCAATGCCTAAAATTGTCCCCGTTTTCCACAGGCAGCGAAAATAGTTTCGCGAATCGCAACCGTTCGCTTCCGTGGCTCCGTTCATTGACGTAAAACGGAGGCATGGAAAGCACGCTGCCTGCATATGACGAGCCAGTAACTGGTGACGAAGAATATCGCGTCGCGCCTCACAATATCGAGGCGGAACAGGCATTGCTTGGTGCAATCCTGATCAATAATGATTCGTTTGATCGCATCGCCTCCTTTCTGGAAGTTGCTCACTTTTATGAGCCTCTTCACGCCCGCATATTCGAGGCAGTGTCGAAGCTGATTTCTGGCGGCCACATCGCCACGCCTGTCACGCTCAAAAGCTATTTCGATCAGGATGAAGCGCTGCAGGACGTCGGCGGCGCGCAGTACCTCGCGCGTCTTGCTGGTGCCGCAACGACGATTATCAATGTCGCTGAGTATGGCCGTACGATTTATGATCTCGCGGTGCGCCGCGACCTCATTCGGGTTGGCGAGGAGATTCACAACCGGGCCTTTGACGCAAGTGTTGATGATCCACCATCCGCTCAGATCATGGATGCCGAGCAGTCGCTCTACAGCCTCGCGGAAAAAGGCAAATATGAGGGCGGCTTTCAGAGTTTCTCGGATTCGATGCGGATGGCCGTGGACATGGCCGCCGCGGCCTATGAACGCGATGGTGGCCTCTCAGGTATCTCTACCGGATTGCGGGATCTTGATGAGCAGATGGGCGGGCTCCAGCCTTCTGATTTGATCATTGTTGCCGGCCGCCCCTCCATGGGCAAGACGGCGCTTGCCACCAACATCGCGTTTAACGTGGCGAAGAACTACAAGGCAGAGCACCACACGGACGGCACGGTTGAGGTAAAAGACGGCGCTATTGTCGGCTTCTTTTCCCTTGAGATGTCATCGGAGCAATTGGCTACCCGCCTTTTGGCCGAACAGTCGCGTGTGCCGTCTGGCAAAATCAGGCGTGGTAAGATTGACGAGAATGAATGGCATCAGTTCGTTGATGCCAGCCGGGCACTTGAGGGTATCCCGCTCTATATTGACGATACGGGTGGTCTCAACATCGCCTCTCTGGCTGCACGGGCGCGGAAGCTTAAGCGACAACGCGGGCTTGGCCTGATCGTGGTCGATTATATTCAGCTGCTTTCAGGCTCTGGCAAGTCGAGCGATAACCGCGTGCAGGAAGTGACGGAAATCACCACCGGGCTCAAGGCGCTGGCGAAAGAGCTTAATGTTCCGATCATGGCGCTCTCGCAATTGTCGCGTCAGGTTGAGTCGCGGGATGATAAACGCCCGCAACTCTCTGACCTGCGTGAATCTGGATCGATCGAGCAGGATGCGGACGTCGTGACCTTTGTGTTCCGAGAAGAATATTACGTCTCCCGCCGCGAGCCTTCTGAGGGCACGCCTGAACATCTTCAATGGCAGACCGACATGGAACAGGTCTTTGGCAAGGCCGAAGTCATTATCGGTAAGCAACGTCACGGTCCAACCGGCACGGTGCGCTTGCAGTTTGAAGCGGAGATCACGCGCTTTAGCGACTTGGCGGACAGCGATCGTCTCCCCGACTATATGGAGTGAGTGATTTTGCCGTCCGACAGCACTCCTCAGGGATTCGGAGCTGATGAGATGGAAAGCGCCCGTACGGCTGCATCCAGTGGAACTCTCAACATCAATCTGGATGCGATCGCGGAAAATTATCGGCTGATCCGATCAGAAACATCTGCCGAAGTGAGTGCTTGCGTGAAAGCAGATGGATATGGGCTCGGGCTGGTGCCCGTTGCCCGCACACTTTCACAAGCGGGCTGTTCAACCTTCTTTGTCGCCACTGCCTTGGAAGGTGCAGAGCTTCGGGCGCTTCTCCCCAAGGCGACAATTTATGTGCTGAACGGCCTTTACGAAGGGTCCGAACGCCTTTTCGAAGCAGAAGACCTTCGCCCCTGCCTCTCGAGCCTGGAAGAAGTGCGTGATTGGGCTGCTTATTGTGGACAGACCGGACCCCTGTCGGCAGCACTTCATGCAGACACAGGCATTCGCCGTCTGGGAGTTCAGTTCCACGATCTTGGCGCAGTGACAGATCTCGCGGCCTCATTTGAGACCGACCTGGTGATGAGCCATCTGGCCTGCGCAGACGATGCAGATCATCCCTTAAACGAAGAACAGCGGGGTCTGTTTGACCAGTTGCGTCCTCGGCTCCCAGAAGCGCCTGCCAGTCTTGCCAACACAGCAGGCATCCTGCTTGGCCCTCAGTTTCACTACGATCTTGTCCGACCCGGGATTGGCCTTTACGGCACCAATCCCTTTCCTAATCCGGGCCACCCCTTTCATCCAGTCGTGACGCTCACTTCCCGCATCATGCAGGTCAAAACCATTGAAGCGGGCGAACAAGTTGGATATGGCGCTACCTACACGGCCCACCGTCCCACCAGGCTCGCCACCATCGCCGCCGGGTATGCCGATGGGTATTTCCGAGCGCTTGGTAGTCAGGATGGCGGCGGTGTCTCTGTGACGATAGACGGCCATTCTGCGCCCGTCATCGGGCGGGTTTCTATGGACATGATCACCGTCGATGTGACTGATCTGCCACCGGAGGTGCCGAAACGGGGAACTTTCGCAGAATTGATTGGAAAATCCGTCACTGTGGGGGATCTTGCGCGGGCAGCAGGCACGATTGGTTACGAAGTGCTTACCCGTTTGGGGTATCGATACCACCGGACGTACACTTCATCGGTTGGAATCAGTGCTGACTGACAGATTTAAGACTGAGGCAGAGGGAGCATAAGTTTGAATCCGCTGGCGATAATCGGCAATGTTGTGATCGCGGCTCTTGGCGAGACCGGGCGGCTTTCCGTGTTCACCTGGAAAGCGATTACCCACATTCTTCGTCCACCCTTCTACTGGCGTCTCATTGGCGAGCAGATGATGCGGATCGGCTACTTCTCGCTTCCCGTGGTTGCCCTTACGGCATTCTTCACCGGCGGTGTGCTGGCCCTGCAAATCTATTATGGCAGCGACCAGTTTAACTCTGAGAGCATCGTCGCGACGATTGTGGCACTTGGCATCACTCGGGAACTGGGACCGGTTTTGGGTGGCCTGATGGTCGCCGGGCGCGCAGCAGCGGCCATTGCCGCGGAGCTTGGGACCATGCGTGTCACTGAACAGATTGATGCGCTCTCAACCCTGTCGACCAACCCTTTCAAATATCTGGTCGTGCCCCGTGTCGTCGCTGCTGTTATTACACTGCCAGCCCTTGTCTTCATCGGCGATGTGATCGGCATTTTCGGGGGGTTCGTGGTTGGCACGCAGACGCTCGATTTCAATGCCGGTGTCTATGTTAAAACTACCGTCGACTTTTTGGAGCTGGATGACCTGACATCGGGTCTCATCAAATCTTCAGTCTTCGGCTTCATCATTGCAATGATGGGCTGTTATCAGGGTTTCCACAGCCGGGGCGGCGCTCAAGGCGTGGGGCGTGCGACAACCAATGCGGTTGTGAACTCCTCTATTTTCATTCTTGCGGCGAACTATGTGATGACGTCGCTTTTCTTCTCGTCTTAAGGCTGGCCCCATGAATATTTCCGTACCGGCAAAAGATGTGAAGATTGAGCTGAAGAACGTTCACAAACGCTTTGGCCAAAAGGTGGTTCTTCACGATCTTGCTCTGACAGTGCCTAAAGGCAAGTCACTGGTTGTGATCGGCGGGTCGGGCAGCGGCAAGTCCGTTATGCTCAAATGTATTCTGGGGATCATCCGCCCAGAAAAAGGCAGCATCAAAGTTGATGGCAAAGATGTCACGCGCCTCTCCACCACCGACCGTGAAAAGACCCTCACAAAATTCGGCATGCTGTTTCAGAATGCTGCCCTTTTTGACAGCTTGCCGGTCTGGGAGAATGTCGCGTTCGGCCTCATTCAGGGCCGCAATATGAAACGCAAAAACGCGAAAGAAATTGCGATCGAAAAGCTCGGTCAGGTTGGTCTCACCACCGATATTGGCGATCTCTATCCTGCTGAGCTGTCGGGTGGCATGCAGAAGCGCGTTGGTCTGGCGCGCGCCATCGCAACAGACCCGGAAATCATCTTTTTTGACGAGCCCACGACAGGCCTTGATCCCATTATGGCTGACGTGATCAACGACCTGATCGTCAACAGTGTGCAGAAACTCGGCGCGACAGCTCTTTCCATCACCCATGACATGGCAAGTGCACGAAAGATCGCCGATTATATTGCGATGATCTATAAGGGAGAGATCATCTGGGCTGGTACCCGCGACGAAGTCGATAATAGTGGCAATGAATATGTGGATCAGTTCATTCATGGTCGCGCTGACGGACCCATCAAGATGGATGTGTTGAAACCTTGATGGCCGTTTCTCACGCGCCGTCTCTCGATCTGTAAGGAAGACCGTGGCAAAAGCCCGTCGTCAATTTGTCTGTCAATCCTGCGGTGCGCAGACCCCGCGCTGGGCCGGTCGCTGCGATGGCTGCGGCGAGTGGAACACAATCTCTGAAGAAGTTGGCGAAAGCTCCGGCGTGGCTGGTGGCCCCGCCAAAGCGAGTTCAACAAAAAAAGGACGTCAGATTGCCCTCGTGCCGCTGCAAGGCGAGGCAACAGAAACACCGCGGCGGACCACCGGCCTAAAAGAGTTCGACCGTGTGCTGGGCGGTGGCCTTGTCCCTGGCTCAGCCGTGCTGGTGGGTGGCGACCCGGGTATCGGGAAATCCACACTCCTCCTGCAAGCAATGGCGGTCCTTGCCCGCAGCGGTGCAGAAGCGGTTTACATTTCCGGCGAGGAAGCGATTGACCAGGTGCGCATGCGCGCGCGACGGTTAGGTCTTGATGACGCGCCCGTGTCACTCGGTGCTGAGACGAACCTCCGAGACATTCTTGCGACCCTACAAGACGGTCCGACGCCTGATGCCATTGTGATCGATTCCGTTCAGACGATGTGGACGGATGCTCTTGAGTCAGCGCCGGGCACAGTGAGCCAGGTTCGTGCATCGGCGCAGGAACTCACACGCTTTGCCAAGAAGTCCGGCGCGGCGATGATCATTGTCGGCCATGTAACTAAAGACGGGCAGATTGCTGGACCTAAAGTGGTCGAGCACATGGTCGACACGGTGCTCTATTTCGAAGGCGAGCGCGGTCACCATTTCCGGATTCTGCGCGCAGTGAAGAATCGGTTCGGCCCGGCAAACGAAATCGGTGTGTTCGAAATGGCGGAAGGAGGCCTGATGGAGGTCGAAAACCCCTCTGCCCTCTTCATCGGCGAACGCGACCGGGAAGCAAGTGGTGCTGCTGTCTTTGCCGGCATTGAGGGCACCCGCCCGGTCCTCGTCGAAATCCAGGCCCTGGTCGCACAAAGCGCCCTCGGCACCCCACGACGCGCGGTGATCGGCTGGGATAGTGGACGACTTTCCATGGTGCTGGCTGTGCTTGAAGCGCGTTGTGGGCTTTCTATCGGAAACCAGGACGTTTACCTCAATGTGGCCGGCGGTCTGCGAATAGGAGAACCGGCTGCCGACCTTGCTGTGGCTGGCGCCCTTATCTCTTCCCTTTCAGGCCTGTCGATCCCTCCCGACACCGTTCTCTTCGGTGAAATTTCCCTTTCCGGTTCCCTTCGCCCGGTCAATCAGATGGAAGCGCGGCTCAAAGAGGCAGAGAAGCTCGGCTTTAAGCACGCCATCCTGCCGAAAGCCGCAGGGCGCCAGAAACCGTCGGCGGGCAAGATGAACCTCACAGAATTGGAAGACCTGGGCGATTTGATTGCCAAGCTGTCGACCGGTGGGGCATCTGCGCCACAAGCCCGAGAAGCATAAGGTGACCCAGCCCCACGACAGCGTTAGACTGGCCTCATGTGGCGTTCGAGTTGGGGGACAGACCCGTCATGACCCTTTTTGATATTGCAGTCATCGCGATCATGATCGTTTCCGGCCTTCTGGCCATGGTGCGAGGATTTGCGAGCGAGATATTGTCGATCCTTGCCTGGGTCGTGGCAGCGCTCGCAGCCCTGCTCCTCTATCCGCTGCTTATCCCGCTTGTACAGGCAATTGCTGAACCCTACTGGCTCGCGCTTGCCATATCGGCCGCAGGGATATTCGGTGTCGTTTATATCGCGATCTCTGCCCTGACATATAGATGGACTGATCGGGCGCATGGCGGCGAAATCGGCTTCCTTGATCGCTCTCTTGGCTTCATTTACGGGGTATTTCGGGGACTTCTCGTGGTTGCCATCGCCTTTCTGCTTTTCACCTGGCTCGTCCCGGACCGGGAAGACCAACCTGAATGGATCGCAGAGGCGCGCCTTTTGCCGTTGGTGGACTTTGTTGCAGGCGGTCTCTCGTCCTTGGCGGCGCAGCAGTCGACCGCGCCAACAGAGCCTTTCTTTACCCCTGAAGGGCGACGCACTGCCCCCCCAGCAACACCTGGGACAGAAGAGCCCAAATCAGACACTGACAGCGACGATGCGACAGGGTATAAGCCTTCCGAACGGAGGGGGCTCGATCAACTTTTCGAAGCCACACAGGAATAGAGGACGATCACCCAGATGTCCGAGACAGGTTCCAAGAACGGTTCCACGGTAGATTCATTTGGCTCCAGGGCCACAGCTCAAATGCAACACAAAACGCCTGCACATGGTGAAGGTGCCAGTGTCATTCTGGACAGCCATGACGAGCTCTACGCAGATAGACTGCGCGAAGAGTGTGGCGTCTTTGGCATATTTGGCCATCCCGATGCAGCTGCGCTGACAGCGCTTGGTATGCATGCGCTACAGCACCGCGGCCAGGAAGCAGCTGGTCTGGTTTCCTTTGACGGGGAACATTTTCATTCTGAACGGCGCATGGGCCTTGTGGGCGACCATTTCACCAGCGCAAAGATGATGGACCGACTGGCTGGTACTGGTGCTATCGGTCATGTGCGCTACTCAACAACTGGTGAAACCATCCTGCGCAATGTTCAGCCGCTCTTTGCTGACCTTTGGGGCGGCGGCTTTGCCATTGCCCATAATGGCAATCTGACCAATGCGCTGACGCTGCGAGATGATCTGGTGCGTTCTGGCGCCATCTTCCAGTCAACGTCAGACACGGAAGTCATCCTGCAACTGGTCGCCCGTGGCCGACATGACCGCACAACGAACCGTTTTGTTGATGCACTCCGACAGATTCAGGGTGCGTACGCCCTCGTCGCGCTTACCAACAAAAAATTGATCGGTGCCCGCGATCCGCTCGGCATCCGTCCGCTGATCCTGGGCGAACTTGATGGGTGTCCTATTCTCACGTCCGAAACGGTTGCGCTCGACATTATTGGCGCGAGCTTTGTTCGGGAGATCGAACCAGGCGAGGTGATTGTCGCTACCAAAGACGGCATCGAAAGCTTGCACCCCTTCCCTCCCATGCAGCCGCGGCCTTGCGTCTTTGAATATATCTACTTCGCGCGCCCAGACAGCGTTGTCGGTGGTCAGAGCGTTTACAATGTCCGTCGCCGGACCGGCGAAGAGCTTTCCCGGGAATCTCATGTAGAGGCGGACGTGGTTATTCCGGTTCCAGACTCAGGCGTACCGGCAGCCATTGGTTATGCAGCCGAAGCCAATATCCCTTTTGAACTTGGCATCATTCGGAACCATTATGTGGGCCGTACCTTTATCGAACCCACGCAGCACATTCGTGCGCTCGGTGTGCGCCTGAAGCATAATGCGAACAAGGCCCTTGTTGAGGGAAAGCGGATCATCCTTGTAGATGACAGTATCGTCCGCGGTACGACGTCTGCGAAAATTGTCAAAATGATGTACGAAGCAGGTGCCAAGGAAGTGCATATGCGCATTTCCAGCCCGCCCATCACACATCCAGATTTTTACGGCATCGACACGCCCGACCGGGACCAATTGTTGGCCGCGAACTATGATCTGGAAGGCATGCGGAACTATATCGGCGTCGACAGTCTGGCCTTCGTGTCCGTCGATGGTCTCTATAGAGCGCTCGGGTTTGAAGGCCGCGACAATGAAAACCCACAATTCGCAGATCATTATTTCACCGGTGAATACCCGACGCTACTGGTCGATCAACAACAAGAAAAACGTTCCGCGCAGCTATCGCTGTTGACGGAAATCGCTTAAGAGCAGAGCAGACTATGACAGGACGACTTGCAGACAAGCTCGCGCTGATTACAGGCGCGTCACGGGGAATTGGGCGAGCTGTTGCGCTCGCTTTGGCCGCTGAGGGGGCTCACGTCATCCTGGTGGCACGCACGGTCGGCGCCCTGGAAGAAGTCGACGATGAAATCCGGAAGGCAGGCGGGACCGCGACGCTCGTGCCTCTCGACCTCACCGATTTTGATGCGATTGACCGCTTGGGTGGGACGATTTTCGAGCGTTGGGGCAAGCTTGATATTCTGGTCGGCAATGCAGGCATCCTCGGACCGCTGACACCAACAAGTCACATCTCACCAGATGAATGGGACAAGGTATTTGCGGTGAATGTCACCACGAATTATCGCTTGATCCGGTCGCTGGACCCACTGCTGCAGCGTGCAGAAGCAGGACGCGCCGTCTTTGTGACGTCCGGTGCAGCGCAAAAGTGCCGTCCTTTCTGGGGTGCCTATTCTGTTTCAAAAGCAGCACTGGAAGCCTTGGTCAAAACCTGGGCGCATGAAGTAGAGAAGACAGAACTGCGCATCAACATGGTGAGCCCGGGCCCGATCGCGACCAAGATGCGGGCGACAGCCATGCCGGGCGAAGATCCAGGGACACTGCGAACGCCGGAAGACATTGCGCCGCTCTTTCTCGACCTGGTGAGTGAGGCGTGTACCCGCCATGGAGAAGTTGTTTCCTTCCAGTCGTAATTGGCACGGGTACCTTTTCGTGTAACACCTTGTTATCCAGGGCCCTCGCCCTTACCTTATTTCCAGGAACCTCTGCAGGCGAACCGATTGAGGATAAAGGACAATGGACAAATAGACCGAGCATAAGGAATTCCTCTTGCCGGAGATTTGATCCATGCCACCATTTTTGGTTGCAGGCGATAAACTCGCCTACCTGTTGCCGGATGGCACAGAACTTTTTTCAGACGTCACTTTTTCCATCAGACCCCACCAAAAAGTCGCGCTTGTCGGCGACAATGGCAGCGGCAAGTCGAGTCTCGCCCGGCTGCTTTCAGAAGCACTTGTGCCTGCGCGGGGCGGTCTCATCGTTGGTGGTCGTATTGCCCTTCTGGCACAGGACGCGACGCCCCCTGGGGGCCTGCGTGTGGTGGACTATCTCCGGGTTGGAGCAAAATTCGATGCGCTCACAAGAAACCATGGAGGCGTAGCAACGGTAGAGGACATGGCCCTGGTTGCTGACGACTGGGGCCTAGAAGATGACCTTTGTCGACAGCTTCGGGAGTTGGGCTTAGGGCATGTCTCTCTGACACACCGGGTCACCGACCTCAGTGGTGGTGAATGGCTAAGACTGCAAATTCTCGGTGTTCAACAGTCGAACCCTGATCTTCTCATTCTGGATGAACCTTCCAACCATTTGGATCAGGCTGGCCGCGCCTGGCTTGAAACCTGGCTTCGCAACGCAGCTTTTGCCTGGCTGCTCATCTCTCATGACCGGCATTTGCTCGCCCTTCCCGATGAAATTTGGGAGCTGACACAAACAAGTCTCGATACTTATGGCGGCAACTACACCCACTACCTCGAAGAAAAAACATCCCAACAGCAAGCAGTTATTGGGCGTATTGCCCACGCGCGGCAAGCGGAGCGACAAGCGCAACGCAACCAACAAGTTGCCCGCGAACGTCTGGAACGTAGGGCAGCCAAAGGGCGCAGGGAGCGCAGCAAAGGAAGTCAGCCGAAAATCGTTCTTGATGGTCGAATGGCGCGGAGCCAGCATACTGCCAGCCGACTTAACCAGATCAAGCATGCCCGCCTGTCGGCCGCCGAAGACCGGGTTGCCACAGCCCGCGCGGGGCTTAAAGAAACAACTCCTGTCCAGTTTGACGCTGCTGCCAGCGAAGTTCATCCACACCAACCTGTTCTGGACGTAGCGGGTCTTTGCTTTGGTTATGGCACCAGGGCCCTGTTGAATAATTTCTGTTGGTCGGTCAAAGGGCCTCAGCGGCTGCATCTGGCAGGGGAAAATGGCAGCGGCAAATCAACGCTTCTAGATCTGATCGCCGGGCGGAAGACGCCGGACAACGGCACAGTGACTCGACGGGTCCCTATCGGCTATTTGCTGCAACAAGAAGATCATGCGCCGATGGAAACGCCGCTTGATCGTTGCCTCGCCTATCGTCCTCAATGGCCACAGACTGATATTCGAACAAGCCTTGCCCGTGTCGGCCTGCGACGAGAGAAAGCAGTGACGGCATTCGACCAGCTTAGCGCTGGAGAACGCCTGCGAGCTGATCTCGTACGCCTGCTCAATTGCCCAGAACCTGCTCAACTGCTCCTGTTGGATGAACCCAGTAATCACCTGGACATAAACGCGTTGGAAGCATTGGAGACCGCCCTTAAAGCCTATCGCGGCGCGCTCCTATTTACGTCGCACGACCCAATATTTGTTGAGAGCATGAATGTGTCTGATGTCGTTCGGCTGGGGCCCGACTAGAGCCTTCTGGGTTTGATCAACTCAAAAACAGGCTCCAGATTCCTTGCTTAACGCATTTCCGAACGCTGAAGTCTGCGACTTGCGCTGGAAATGCTCTAACCCAGTTTGCGCTTGCTCGCCTTTGCCGCGAATGGGTTATCGCGTTTGCGCATGTTCAGCCGGATCGGAACACCTCGGAGATCAAATTCTTCCCGGAGCGCATTCACAAGATAGCGTTTGTAAGATGTCGGCACTTCATGCGCGCGGCTTGAGAAAATCGCAAAGGTTGGCGGACGACTTTTCACCTGCGTTGCATAGCGCAGTGTGACCGGCCGACCCCTTGATGCTGGTGGCGGGTTCTTTGACGATGTCATGCTCAGCCACTTATTGAGTTTTGCGGTTGGAATGCGGGCGTTCCAGATCCCGTGGATTTCTTCAATCTTTGGCATCAATTTCTCAACGCCCTTCCCCGTCAATGCAGAGAAGGTGACAATGGGCACGCCACGGACCTGCGGGAGGAGACGGCTGAGCTTTTCCTTCAGGTCTTCCATGGTCTCTTGGGGCGTTTCCACCAGGTCCCATTTATTGACCGCGATGACCAGCGCTCGACCCTCCTGTTCAACCAGATCTGTGATGTGCAGATCCTGCTTTTCGAAGGGAATGGTCGCATCAATCAGGATGACGACAATCTCTGCAAAGCGAACAGCCCTCAGAGCATCTGCCGCCGAGAGTTTTTCGAGTTTCTTTGTTATCCGCGCGCGCCGTCTGAGCCCTGCTGTGTCATGCAGCTTGACGCGGCGCCCGCGCCATTCCCACTCGACACCAATGGAGTCCCGAGTAATGCCTGCCTCCGGACCGGTGAGCATCCGGTCCTCACCCAGCAACTGATTGACTAAAGTGGACTTGCCGGCATTGGGGCGTCCCACCACGGCGACACGCAAGGGTGTTTCAAGGTCAGGCTCATAAGGCGCGTCGGGGTCAAAGCCTTCGTCGTTCTCCAATGCATCTTCGACAGCCTGGTTTGCCTCGGCTTCTTCAAACGCCTTCGCAAAAGGCAACAGCGCGTCATACAGATCGCCCAGTCCTTCGCCATGTTCTGCAGACAGAGGGAGCGGTGCGCCGAGGCCAAGTTCATAAGCCTCCAGTCGCCCGGCCTCACCGGCGCCGCCCTCACACTTGTTGGCGGCCAGAATAACAGGCGTCTCCACTTTTCTCAGAAGCTGGGAAAAATAGGCATCCGCGGGCGTGATCCCGGCTCGCGCATCGACGAGAAGTAGGCAGACGTCGGCTTCCGAAATCGCCAGCTCCGTCCCCTTCTGCATCCGGGCCTCCAGAACATCACCCTTGGCGTCTTCGAGGCCGGCGGTATCAACGATGGTAAATTCAATGTCTGCGATGCTCGCGTCACCCTCTCGCCTGTCACGGGTCACACCAGGCGTGTCGTCGACAAGCGCGAGCTTCTTTCCAACCAAGCGGTTGAAAAGAGTCGATTTGCCCACATTGGGGCGACCGACAATGGCAAGTTTAAACGGCATTGGTTTCCCGTCCGCCTTTCATAGCGGTTCCAGACATGTCCAGGCCACTGGGCCCCAGGACGCCTGAGCTACTACTTCAAAGCAACGATACGTGCATCGTCGGTCAATACAAAGAGCGTTTCATTGGCCAGAATTGGCGGTACAAACACAGCGTCCGGCAGCTCAATACGGCCTAGCTCCTCACCTGAATATGGCGATAAAGACCCGGCTTCACCGAGAGACGATACAAGAACCAAGCGATCGCCCGCGAGCACAGGTCCACTCCATTCAATCGGACCATCGCGGTCTTCCTCGTCTTCAAACCGTTCCAACTTCTGTATCCAGCGAATACGTCCATCGCGCCTCGAGAGCGCCACGACTTCCGCATCCAGCGTCACAACAAAGATAAACCCGCCAGCAACCCAAGGTGTTTGTGTGCCTGCAATGTTGCGTGTCCAGACGCGCTCGCCCGTTCGAATGTCAATCGAAACCGCGCGACCCGAATGGCTGACTGCGTAGACCCGGCCTCTATCGATCACAGGGCGTCCGGCAATGTCGTTGAGCTCCGTTAGAGAGGTCACATTACCAGTCCGCGTGAGGCTATCTGACCAAAGCGAGTTGCCATTTTCAACGCGCAGCGCATAGAGCTCACCGGAGGAATAGGGCACCACGACAATGGACCCTGACACTGCTGGAGATGTTGCGGCCAAAATCCCAGCGCTTTCAACAATCCCGCGATGCCGCCAGAGAACAGACCCGTCTTCGGTGTTCAGGCTGATCATTTGATTATCCGACGTGATGGTGAACATGCGGCCACCATTCACCGTCGGGGCAGCCCGGAAGGGTGTTCCAAGGTCGCTCCGCCAAATCACCTCGCCACTTGCCGCATCAAGAGCAATCGCCTCACCAAACCCGGTTGTGACAAAAAGCCTGCCGCTCTCAAACGCGACTCCGCCACCGCGGCCTTCATCCGCATCTTCCTCCTCGGGCGCAAGTTCTGTTTCCCAGGCTTCATCGCCGGTCGTTGAATTGAACGCCCGCACGACCGTTTCTGTATCCAGGACATAAACCTGTCCGGCAGCGGCAACTAGCGCCGTTGCAAGCTCTGTAGAGCTGCTCGACCCTGACCCGGCATTGCTGCTCCACAGAACATCCAAAGAGCCCGACGCCTGCAAATGATGCATCGCATTATCAGCATAACCACCTGGTTGCGGCCAATCCTCATTAACGTAGGGGCGCGGAAGAACAACCTCCAAGGAAGCCAACCGCGGGTCGGCTTCTAGCTTCCGTTCAAGAGCCATAACAGAGATGCGCTCGCCCGGTATCTCCTCTTTGTCTTCGCTTGAAATGATGTCTTGAAATGTCTCACAGCCGCCAAGTGTCAAAGCTGCAGCCAGGCTAAGTGTCACCACACGCCATGTTGTCATTGTGCTTCTCCCGTTGGTTCTATTGAGCTAGCAGGGGCAGGTTCCCCTGGTGCGATTTCAGAGGCCTCCAACGGAACGGTTTGGGGCGCAGGGACATAAGGTGCAATCAAGGCAAGCATCACATGCGCCCGGTCTCTTACACCTGGTGTGGCTGTCTGATCGTCAACAATGCTTTGAAAAAAGCTCTGTGCCTGAGCATATTTCTGCTCTGCATAGGCTGCCATGCCCAACGCCTCTCGCGCCGGATTGCGCCATGGCTCTTCATTGCCAGCCAGCGGCACTAGACGGATGGCCAGATCGTCATAACTCGTGCGGCCAACCAACAAGGTGCCTGATTTAACTTTTGCAAGGTCTCTCAAGATGTCGTCCGCACCGCTGTCTGCCGCGACGGCGTCATAAGCCGCGATTGCCTGATCAACCTCTCCTGCTTCCGCAAGAGCACCTGCGGCTCTTAAACGGGCAAGTGCTGCATATCCGCTGGGAGACCGGTCTACCAAACTGCTAAAAATGGCCGCCGCATCTGCACCTTCCTGCGCCGCTTCTGCGATTGCTGCTGCAAAGGCCTTTGAGGCATCCTCAGCCTGCGACTGTGTATAGGCACGCCATCCAACGACCAGGCTCGTGAGGGCAATAATGCCAACCACCAGACCGATCAAATAGATACCGTATTTGTCCCAAAGCTGCTGTAGGCGGTCGCGGCGAATGTCTTCTTCGACTTCGCGAAAAATGTCGGCCAAGAATAGTCTCCGAAATAGGTCGAGGCGTCTGCCTCAATGGCAGTCCTGATGGCGGTCTTGCGGCCGTAAAGTAACGTCAATTCAATGACTTGCCAACCGTGCTTCCACTCCCAAATGGGATGGAAAGACGATTTAGTTTAACAGCCCCGGTGTCGGCTCATTCGACCTTCTTCATGGCATAAGTGTGCTCTTTCGCCGGAAACGCCCGACCCCGCACTTCGTCGGCATAGGCTTCTGCCGCACCGGCAATCGCAGCGCCCAGAGTCGCGAACTCCTTAACGAATTTTGGTGGCTTAGACGAGAGACCCAGCATGTCTTCCAGCACCAGAATCTGGCCATCGCAGGCCGCAGATGCACCGATGCCGATGGCAGGAATGCTGATCTGTCCCGAAATTTTCGCGGCCAGCGGCTCTGCCATCCCTTCAAGAACAACAGCAAAGGCGCCGGATTCGGAGATGACGAGGGCATCGTTCTCAATCTCCGCCCAGTCTGCCTCAACCCGGCCTTGTGTCTTAAAGCCGCCCATCACATTGGTGCTTTGGGGGGTGAGGCCGATATGAGCCATCACCGGGATGCCCCGCTCGCTCAGATACTTAATGGTGGGGCCCATACGCGCACCGCCTTCGAGCTTCACGGCGGTGCAGCCCGTCTCCTTGATGATCCGGCAGGCGTTGCGGAAGGCGATTTCCGGCGATTCTTCGTAGGAACCAAATGGCATATCCACCACAACCAAGGCCCGCTCGGTGCCACGGACAACAGCCGCACCATGGGCGATCATCATGTCGATGGTCACACCCAGCGTATTTTCCATGCCGTACATGACCATTCCAAGGCTATCGCCGACCAAAAGAAAGTCGACATAGGGGTCAATGTAGCGCGCTGTGTGCGCGTGATAGGCAGTCAGTGACACGATGGGTGTCTTGCCCTTACGCGCCATGATCTCTGGAACGGTAATGCGCTTGATCTTGGTGTGAACCGACATGGATCCGGTCTCCAATTAGAGTTTTGCGTTGATCCAATCAAAACAAAACGCCGTTTGCTCAATTTGATCGCGTTTCACCCACAAAGGGTGCCCGGAGAATGACCCGGGGGGCGGTCAATGCCCCTGCATATGGGGCAATTGGAGGTCTTGGTCAAGCGTCGGCAGACACCCATTTTTTCCCAATGAATTCAATCTCTTATAGCTTTACCACGTTAACTTTATGCCCGATTTCAGTCATGTTTTGCTGATTGAGACACCCCCATCCACCAGCATTGCCGTACCGGTGACAAAGGATGAGGCGTCTGAAGCAAGGAAAAGAGCTGCGTCAGCCTGCTCGTAAGGCTCGGAGATGCGCTTCAGTGCGTGTATCTCACGAACTAATTCTCGCATCTCATCTGTGTCTGCCATGACGTCCGCCATCGCCGTTTGGGTACCACCGGGAAGCAGCGCATTGGAGCGAATGCCCTTTGCGCCATACTCAACAGCAAGCGTTTTCATGAGGCCTATCATCCCTGCCTTACTGGCTGCATAGGCTGCGACGCCGGGCATTGCGGCTGTGTAGCCAACAAATGAACTCACAAAAATGATCGACCCTGCCCCGCGTTCGAGCATTGCTGGGATCTGGTGCTTGGCGCCGAGAAATGCGCTGGTGAGATTTGTCGCCAGGACTGAGTCCCACTGATCGTGGCCCAAATCGATCACCGGTCCCATGGGCCCAAGCGTTCCCGCCGCATTTATGGCGATGTCCAAACCGCCAAAGTCCAGACGGGCGCGCTCCACCAACTCACTGGCAAAAGGCTCTTCGGTGGCGTCTCCGGCGACTGCGACAGCTCTTCCACCTTCTGATTCAATTTCAGAAGTCAGGGTGTCGAGTTCAACCTGGCGTCTGGCGCCTGCCACCACTGCGGCTCCTTCTGATGCGAGCCGCAAAGCTGTCGCGCGTCCAATACCGGAACTCGCTCCTGTCACAATAGCGACCTTGCCCTCGCATGATTTATTTGTCTTCACCATTCAACCTTCTCCATAAATTGCGTTGGCGCAATCTAGTGAGAATGGTGAGGCACAGCTCGCCGGTTTCGGTCTTTCAATGACGGAGACCGCCCGGAGTATAATCGGGTCAGTGAACCTGGATATCCGGTGGGCTCACCGCGCTCTGCCCGGAGAGCACCAAATCTCTGTACATGACGGAGAGAATGGCGACAGAAATGATCTGCGCAAACACACCAAGAACCGCGCCCCCAATAATCCCAATCACTGGGCCCATTACCAAGGCGACGATGCCAATAAGAATGCTGACGACAATCGCGATTGCCAGGAGAGCCAGTATGTTGAGGATGTGAGCTCCGAAAATGCGGAGCACATTATCCTGCGTGGCCTCAAGGATCGCCCGCGCATCAACGGCCGCGTCCGTTGCCACGGCAGGAAGCAGGAGTGAGAGACGCAGCGCATAGGCAAGCCCCGCAACCATCAGCACCAGCCCCACGGGGACCGCGAAAACCGACAGAGCCGTACCCGCTCCCACAATCATGACCAACACACCTGGGACAACCAAAAGCGATAGGAAGATTGATGTCAGTAAAAACCGTGCTTCCCGACGGCCAAATTTGAAATACAGAGCTGAGGAACTTGTTTCACCCAGCAAGATGAACCGGTGCCACGCCACTGCGATGATCGGCCATAGAAACAGTCCCAGCAGAGTCACGGCGGCAGCCTGCCACCCCCAGCTGGCCTGGAACATCGCCTCCATATCTGATGGGTCAATTTCTTCTGTGATCGATTGAACCGACAGTGAGTGGAGAATGTTTGCCGCGATATAGACCACGACCGGTGCCCAAACGAGTTTCACCATATCGCCAAAGTGAGACCAGGCGCCTTTATAAGACTCCGTCACCGTCCCAACCATATCGAGCTTTGCCATATACTGTCCCCTGCCCCTATTTCCTTATTGACCGCCAGCACCCAGCGCTTCTGCACGCTCGCGGAACTCTTTGTCGTCCGGGCTGATTTCGTGCGCGCGCAAGAAGTCACGACGCGCATTCTCTTGATCGCCCATCGCTTCAAACAAGAGACCGCGAACATAGAAAGCTGCCGGGTTCTCCGGGTTAAGCTCGATCGACCGATTGATGTCGCTCATCGCCTCTACGGGCCTATTCAACTCGCGGTAGGCGTTGGCGCGGTTTGAAAAGAGCAGCGCGTCGCTGGGCGACAGCTCAAGCGCGGATGAATAGTCCACAACGGCCATTTCCAGATTGCCGGTATTTTTATAGGCAACACCTCGATTGAGCAGGGCCACCACCATGTCGCCCCGCTCCAGGTCGCCAGACTGAATAGCTCTGCTGCAATAGTAAATGGCGAGCTTCATGTCGCCGCCACGGAACTGCTCGTAGCAATTATTGTTGTCTTCCACACCATTCGCGTGAACGGCACTGATTGAGCTGAGCAACGCTCCCACAATCGCCAAACCTTGCATTCCACGCATGCCACTTCCTTCACCACAAACTGATCTTGGCGAAAGACTACCTGCCTTTAAGGAGTGTGGGAACAGCCTGTCAGCGGGAAAATGCTTCTACGGCCACGGCAGTGTTCATGAAATCGCGAAAACGCGACCACTTGCCCCCCGTCATCGTAATCACGTGAACAAAATCCGACTTGATGGTGCCCCCGGTCGCTTTTGCTGTGAGATGCAGGTGTCCTGTGACAATCACTTTGTCTTTGTCCGCCAGAAACTCCTGTGGCTCAAATACGTGAATGTCCACTGAAGCGAGAACCGTCTCAAAGAAGGATCTGGCCTCATCACGCCCATTGTATATGCCTGCATAGGGAATGATGTCTTCAGGACCGTAAAACTCGATCCGAATATCGTCATTCACAAAGTCAAGAATGCGTGGGACATCTCCTGCGCCGAAGGCTTCAAAGAGTTTTTGTGTCTGGGCAATATTCTGCTCTTTATCCATCACGCGGCCTCCGCTGCATTGCGGACGAACCGCAGAACCAACCGCTCAAATCCATGATTTAGAAGGCTTGCGGTCTGGGGCACCGGAAAGGAACCGCCGAGCAGGATCTCATCACCACGGGCCATAATGCCATCCAACAGGACACGTGCTTCCAACTTTGCCAGCGCTGATCCGAGACAGTGGTGGATGCCGACACCCAGCGTTAACTGTTTGTTGAGATTGGGTCGGTCCATGTCAAAACGCCCAGGATCTGGAAAAACGGAAGGGTCGTGGTTGGCCGCCGCAAAGAAGAGCGCCACCCAATCACCCTTTTTGATGTCGGCGTCGCCGACCCGTACGTCTTCTGTAGCTATCCGGAAAAGGCGTTGTGGCGGCCCGGAGTGTCGCAAGGTTTCATCAATGAAAGGGACCAATAGCGCTGGGTTATCTTTCAATCGTTGATGTACGTGTTTCATTGTCGCGAGGTTGTAGAGCAGGTTGCCAATCAAAAAAGTTGTGGTCTCCGCGCCAGCAACAACAAGGGTGATGCAAAACCGGATGACCTCTTCTACCGAGAGTTTTTCTCCATCCGCTTCGGCCTCAAGAAGTGCGCGCATTAAACAATCTGGTACGGCCTCTCCGGCTGCGATGACACCGGCCATTGCGGAGACTTTTTCAATAAAATAGGCTGCAAGCTCTTCATTGCTTGCCTGACGCTGTTCTGCCGTCAGGTCGGCAGACAACATAAAGGCGGTCGCCCAGTGACGAAATCGATCTGCGTCTGCGGGTGGCAGCCCAAGCAAGTGCACCATCACACGTGCTGGCAGGACTGACGCCACCTTTTCCATCACGTCGACATCCTGCGGTCCCAGTTCGCTCAACAGTTCTTCAACAATCGCTCGAACAGCAGGTGCTTCCGCCTCCATGCGTTTGCGTGAAAAGGCCAGGTTGACGATCCCCCGCAAACGGTCATGTTCCGGATTGTCGTGATTGACCAGTATGAGTGTTGGAGCCGAAGATGCCTCCTGCAACGGGTCCCTCGAAGAGAATGTGCGATGGTCGCGCGCCGCGGCAGCAACATGATCGTAGGAAAGAAGCACCCAGGCCAACACCGGCTCATCCTGGCCCGGCACCGTTCCCGGCGGGTAATCCGCATATCCCTTCACCGGGCACACCGATCTCAATCGGTCGTAAAGTGGGTAAGGGTCTGCGATGGTCGACGGCGCGGTCAGACGCGCCAAATCAGTTGCGATTTCGGATGCATTCATCTTTTCCTCCCTCATAAGATTTTTAATTTACATCATAAATTATTTCCTTTGTAAACTTTTTAGGCCTGACGAACACTCAAGAGCGGCCTAGAATTTCCTCAAAAGACCCAAGGGACTCGCGATATTCATGTCTAAGAACAAAACAAATGAACGGGGTGAACAAGCTCCGGCAGACGCAGCGAGACGTTTTCTCGAGTTCTACTATCCAATTCACTATAAGGCCGGTTTGCGCGTGGAAGATTCCATGCGCGGGGGTGAAATAGGACGTCATCAGGTCGCCATTCTGTGGTTGATCCACTCGGAAGGCACCGATGGCAGGCTGATGAACCGGAAAGATATTGAGCGCCATCTAGGCGCCTGGTTTGAAATTTCCGGGGCGGCGATCACAAAGGCAATCAGAGGCATGGCGAGGGAACCTCTCTCGCTGCTGACTGTGGAGGAAGCTGCCCATTCCGGCCGCGAAAAGGTCGTGACCCTCACGCGTGCTGGTGAAAAGTTCGTGGATGGGATGACCCGCCGTGGAGATGCCTTTATTCAGCGCATCATTGAGACCATGACTGATGAAGAGATCAATCAGGGTCTCCACTTTTTTCAGCGGATCTCAGAAATCATTGATGATCTAGCGTAGGTGTTCCCCTCCTCAGAGCCGTCCAGCCCCAATCGCCATCCAACGACTAGAAACAGTGGTGGGTGGGTCTACTCCAATCTGAAGCTTGTCCCACTCAACAGTAGCTTATCAGATGATAACCACTTCAGATGCTCAAACCTAGTTCACCGTTTGGATGCCTAGCGTCGCTTGGACCTCAGTGATTTTTGCCAAAACCTCAGCTTTTAGCTCAAGCTTGCGTTCAAGGTTTGATTGAATCTCTGGAACACTCAGCGCACCCCTAGGGTTCACCATTTTTTCGCCCGCCGCATTTTCCAGGTCCAGTAACGTTATGCTCATGACAAGGTCAGTGCGATCCTTCAACTCCGCTTTTCCCCAAGAACCAAATTGGTTTGGAGCAAGCGAGAGTGCTTTACTTTCACCTGGCTCAAGGCCGCCAGTGAACTCATAATTGAAGTCTTCGTCAATCCAAGGAATTGAGCGCCCGGGCGTTTCTACGACACCGTGTGCAAATATCCGTTTGATTGCGAAACTGCCATTATTCTCGATATTGAAATCAATCGCAGGCGAACGCAGATACCTATCATTGTTCCAATAGTACAGCGCGCCCGAAATGCTAATTGCGTTTAGAATTCGCTCTGATTCTTCAGCTCTTGTTTTTGCGGCATCAAGGTCTTCCTGAAGCGTCTCTATCTCGTCATTGAGCGCTGACAGTTGACGTTTGTAGTTCTCCAATCGCCGTTGGTCTGCGAGCGCGATGACTTGCATTCCCGTTTTGCGGTCTACAATCGCTCCTGCTCTAAGAAAGATCATATTGGATGAGTTGTCGTTATTGTTTGCCAACTCCACGAGTTGAGCAAGAACCGGTTTCTCATCACCATTTGGATTAAGAGCAATAGCGAAAAGTGATTTAGCAAAACGCTCCCGAATTTCAGGGTTAAGTGAGTCGCTTACCGCGCGCATCGATTCATTGAAGCGTTCCTCACTTGAAGCATCTAGCTTTGGTTCTGCTTGGAAGCACGCGGTCAAAAAAAGACCCACCGCGACAAGGATTCCAATTCTTAGCTTCATAGCGCACCTCCACATTGAATGGACTATTTCATCAAATGAGGGTTAGTTTTCCAAGCTAAATCGAAATTTGTCAGCCGCTAACCAATCAACAGGCAGTTTTGCGCCCGCCTTAAGCTAACTCTTTAAATGCTGATTGGTTTATCTCTCATCGTTCCTCAACCCATATAAATCTGCAGACTCAATTGCTATTCCCACTCAATGGTTCCGGGTGGTTTGGATGTCACGTCATAGACAACCCGGTTGATACCGCGGACTTCGTTGATGATCCGTGTCGAGACACGCCCCAGGAAAGAATGTTCAAAGGGGTAATAGTCAGCCGTCATGCCATCCGTTGAGGTAACGGCTCTCAGTGCACAGACATAATCATAGGTCCGGCTGTCGCCCATGACGCCGACCGAGCGAACCGGGAGCAAGACAGCAAAGGCCTGCCATATCTCATCATAGAGGCCCGCCTTGCGGATCTCATCCAGATAGACCGCATCGGCCTTTTGCAGGATATCCACTTTCTCGCGAGTGATCTCACCTGGAATACGGATCGCAAGACCCGGTCCCGGAAACGGGTGACGCCCGACAAATGTTTCGGGCAGGCCCAGTTCACGCCCCAGCACGCGCACTTCATCTTTGAACAGTTCGCGGAGAGGCTCCACCAATTTCATGTTCATGCGTTCTGGCAGGCCGCCCACATTATGATGGCTCTTGATCGTGACGCTCGGGCCCCCTGTGAAGGAGACGCTTTCAATCACATCCGGATAGAGCGTGCCTTGGGCAAGAAAGTCTGCCCCGCCGATCTTCTTTGCTTCTTCTTCGAAGACGTCGATAAATGTTGCGCCTATGATCTTCCGCTTCTTCTCTGGGTCTGACACCCCCTCAAGCTTACCGAGGAAGAGGTCTCTCGCGTCCGAATGGATCAGAGGAATGTTGTAGTGGTCGCGGAAGAGGTTCACGACTTCGTCCGCCTCCCCTGCCCGCATGACGCCGGTGTCGACAAAGACGCATTGCAGCTGATCGCCGATGGCTTCATGAAGCAACACCGCCACAACAGAGGAATCGACGCCGCCAGAAAGACCGCAGATGACGCGGCCAGAGCCTACCTGTTCGCGCACCTTGGCGATTTCGGTTTCCTTGAAGGCGGCCATGGTCCAGTCGCCCTGGCACCCGGCAATTTTGTGGGTGAAGTTTTTCAGAAGGTCGGCGCCACGGGGCGTGTGCACGACTTCAGGGTGGAACTGAACCGCATAGAACTTCCGCGCTTCATCCGCGATGGCGGCGTAAGGCGCCCCTTCAGAGACTGCGACGGTCTTAAACCCTTCGGGAAGGTCTACCACCCGGTCGCCATGGCTCATCCAGACCTGTTCTTTGTCACCAGCCTTGAGCACGCCATCAAACAGTGCGCAGTCTTCAACCACTTCAATGTCGGCACGCCCGAATTCCTGATGGTCATGGGCCTCGACGCGCCCGCCCAGTTGGGCACACATTGTCTGTTCGCCGTAACAAATGCCAAGGACCGGTACACCCGCCGTGAACACAGCCTCAGGAGCCCGCGGCGTATCGGTGCCCGTCACACTCGCCGGGCCACCCGACAAAATAATCGCCTTTGGATCGAAGGTTTCAAGCGCTTCTGCCGCCGAGTTAAACGGAACAATCTCACTATAAACGCCACTTTCACGGACCCGGCGGGCAATGAGCTGGGTTACCTGGCTGCCAAAATCAATAATCAGAATACGGTCGGTCATGCGGCTCTACTGATGTTCAGAGAAAATATGGGTAAGGCACTCACCATCCCTGGTCGATTGAGTCAAGGAAGTGCACGCTCTCATTCGACCCGCTCCAATATGACGGCGAAAAACCCGTCTGTGTCGGTGCTGTGCGGGGTCAGACGCAGGCGGGGCCCCTCAAGCGCAGCGGGCATGGTTTCCCCCTCTGGCCAGTTCGACTGCCAGTCGCGTTCCTGAAACATCGTCATTTCTTTCAGGAAAGCATCGATCTGTGCATCGTTCTCACTCGGCAAAATGGAGCAGGTAACATAGATGAGTCGTCCGCCGGGCCGCACCAGACGTGCGCCGCGGATCAAGACCTCAATCTGGGCAGCACGATAGGCCTCAAGCTTTTCAGGTGTGATTTGCCAGCGGGCTTCGGGTTGACGACGCCAGGCGCCGGTGCCAGAACACGGTGCGTCCACAAATACGCAATCGACGAGGCCTTCCAGATCTTCCAGATCCGGGTCAGCAGCGTTTGGGTCGAAAGGATGAAGCCTTCGGGTTTCGATTGTTCCTGCGCTCGCCCTATCCGCGCGAGGCTTCAGGCGCCCGAGACGCCGCGGGTCTGTGTCGCAGGCAATGACCGAGCCTTCGCCGGACAGCATAGCGGACAGTGCCAGGGCTTTGCCCCCAGCGCCCGCACAGAGATCGACCACGCGCTCGCCGGGCTGAACACCTGCAATCATGCAGGTGAGCTGAGAACCCAGATCCTGAATTTCGACGAGCCCCTCGTTAAAGGTCTTCGTATGCGTCACACGCGCATTGCTTTTGGAGCGAAGTCCCCATGGCGACCCATCGCAAGGGTCGGTCTCGATGTTCTCTGTTGCAAGACGTTCTTGCACATCGCCGCGCGTAGCTTTCAACGCATTCACCCTCAGATCCACAGGTGCGCGGGTATTCAACGCGGCGAGTTCACCCTCGAGTCTTTCACCAAATGCGCTCTGAAGCTCCGGCAGCAGCCATTCAGGGACATTCATGCGCACATGCGCTGGCGCACTCTCCAGTCGTGCAGGCAGACCAGCGAGCGCTTCTGTCTCTGTCACGGTCAGGGGAACAGGTGCGAATTTCGCGCCATCGAACAGGTGGTGAAGCTCGTCTGGTGACAGTCCATCTTCAATCGTCAAAGACGCTTGAACGAGAGACCGCGGCGTTGTGCTGTCGGCAGCAAAGCTATAGAGGGCGCGATTGCGAAGAACATCAAACACGCGGGCCTGGATCGCCGCACGGTCTTTTGACCCTGCATAACGGTTGGCCTTCGCCCAGGCAGCAGACACTCTGTCCGCCATTTTTCCCTTCGCGATATCACCAAGAATTTCAATTGCAGCAGAAAGGCGGGCGGCAGGTGTCATAAACGTCTTCTGTTTTTAGGTTAGCCGCGAGCACCCGGATAGTTGGGTGACTCCCGGGTGATGGTCACATCGTGAACGTGGCTTTCGTGCAGGCTCGCCGCGGAGATCTTGACGAATTTCGCCCTCTCCCGGAAATCAGCCATGGTCGCAGCGCCGGTATAGCCCATGGCTGCACGCAGGCCACCCACAAGCTGATGGACAACACTGCCGATCGGGCCTTTATACGGCACCTGCCCCTCGACACCTTCCGGCACAAGCTTCAGCGTGTCCTGGACATCTTTTTGGAAATAGCGGTCAGCAGAACCGACAGCCATGGCGCCAACAGAGCCCATGCCGCGATAGGATTTGTAAGACCGACCCTGATAGAGGAATACCTCGCCGGGGCTTTCTTCCGTTCCTGCAAAGAGCGAGCCGATCATGGCGCATTCCGCACCCGCTGCCACTGCTTTGGCAAGGTCGCCGGAGAATTTGATGCCCCCATCGGCGATCACTGGGATGTCCGCCTTCTGGGCTTCTTCCACGCAATCAATGATCGCTGTGAGCTGCGGCACACCGACACCGGCAACAATCCGCGTTGTGCAGATAGAGCCTGGGCCGATACCAACCTTCACAGCATCTGCGCCCGCATCAATCAAAGACCGTGCGGCTTCTGCCGTGGCGATGTTGCCCGCGACGACCTGAACGTTGTTTGAAAGCTTCTTCACCCGCTCCACAGCTTCTGCAACATGAATCGAGTGCCCGTGGGCCGTGTCGATTACGATCAGATCAACACCAGCATCGATCAGCTGTTCAGCGCGGTGGAAGCCATCATCCCCAACGGTAGATGCGGCTGCAACGCGCAGACGACCCTGATCATCCTTACAAGCGTCGGGGTGTGTTTGGGCCTTTTCCATATCCTTCACAGTGACAAGGCCCACACAGCGATACTGATCGTCCACTACGAGCAGTTTTTCAATCCGGTGCTGATGGAGGAGCTTGCGGGCCTGATCCTGGGTCACACCCTCTTTCACCGTTATGAGGTTCTCATGGGTCATAAGATTACGGACAGGCTCAGCAGGATTGTCGGCGAAACGCACATCGCGGTTGGTCAAAATCCCCACAAGCTTTTGCGTTGAGGGTTCGACGACTGGGATGCCGGAAATGCTGTGCCTCTCCATGAGAGATAGCGCATCAGCCAATGAGTGATCTGGCCCAATGGTCACCGGGTTCACCACCATGCCGCTTTCAAAACGCTTTACGCGTCTTACTTCTTCGGCCTGTTCTTCCGGGGTCATATTCCGGTGAAGAACGCCGAGACCGCCTGCCTGGGCCATGGCGATTGCCAATCGGGCTTCGGTTACGGTATCCATCGCCGAAGATATGAGCGGGATTCCAAGCTTAATGGAACGGGTGAGACGGGTGGACGTATCAACCTGACCAGGCATCACGCCGGATTCGGCGGGCTGCAGGAGCACGTCATCAAATGTAAGAGCTTCGCGGAACATGGGGCCAACCTCCGGCTACAGCGGGATAGTGATGTTGGCGCTGGTGTGTAACACCAGATCGGGAAATTGCAAAGGACGATATTGTGACACAGCCCTGCATAATGCGTGGGACGCATGCGCTCCGCCCTAGTACCCGTCTTCACCCTCTGCCTGGCGACCCCGAAAGCCGGTGGCCAGCACATACATTTCTGAAGAATCAGCCCGACTGGCCGCTGGTTTCACGTGCCGCACGGTCTTGAAATCCTGCTTCAGCATGCGCAAAAGCTCTTGTTCTGCGCCGCCCTGCAGCACTTTGGCGCAATAAGTACCGCCCTCGCACAAAACATCGTGGGCAAACTGCGCCGCTGCTTCGGCCAGCGCCATGATGCGCAGATGATCGGTCTGTTTGTGGCCCATGGACGCTGCCGCCATGTCTGACAGCACGACGTCAGCCTCACCGCCGAGCCATTCTTTCACCTTGGTGTCGGCATCTTCCTCCAGAAAATCGAGCACATAGAGGTCTGCGCCGGGAATCGCATCAACCTCCTGTAGATCAATGCCTACGACTTTGCCCCGGCCTTTATCCGAGCCCGTCCGGGCAACCGAGACTTGTGTCCACCCACCGGGAGCTGCGCCTAAATCGACAATCCGCCCGCCTTTTTTCAGGAAATGAAATTTATCGTCCATTTCCGTGAGCTTGAAGGCAGCCCTTGATCGATAACCCTCTTCCTTCGCGCGGGTCACGTATGGATCGTTCAGCTGACGTTCGAGCCACAGTTTGGACGAGAGCTTGCGCCCCCGCGCGGTTTTTACCCGCTCGCGAAGATTGCGTCGGCCGCCTTTCCGGCTGGACCCGCTTTTGTCAGCTTTCTCATTCATATTCGCTGCTCATGACTGCGTCTCTCCGGTAGAAGGAGAGCCACCCTGTTTTGCCTGTGATTTGCGCCTGCGCCGTCTTCTGCGGCGGCGTCGACCGCTTTGTCCGCGTGTTTGATCAGCTTCCATCAAAGAAAACAAGATGCCTTCTCTAAGGCCCCGATCGGCAACCCGCAGCCGGTCAGCAGGCCAGGCCTGAGATATGGCGTCCAAAATCGCACAACCCGCCAGAACCAGATCCGCCCGCTCCTGCCCGACGCAGGAATGTGCAGCCCGTTCAGCCAACGTCATGCCCAATAGGGTTTCAGTCACTTTCGACACATCATCAAGGCTCACCCAGGCACCATCCACTTGATATCTGTCGTAGCGTTTCAGCCCCAGGTGAACACCGGCAATGGTCGTAACCGTCCCTGACGTGCCCAGCAGATGAAACCGCTTCTCGGCGCACTTTCTGCCCTCAAGACGTTGTTTAAAAGGTGCCAGACGCTCAGCCACATCAGCAACCATGTCCTGATATAGCGCTTCAGAGACCTTGTCGCCCCCATAGGTCTCAGCCAAGGTCACCACGCCACAAGGAAGGCTCGTCCAGTCGAGAATTTCCGGCTTCGGCTTATCTTCGTGGTGCACCCACATGAGCTCGGTGCTGCCGCCGCCAATATCAAAAACCAAAGCCGCAGCATGCTCGGGGTCCAGGAGTGGTGCGCATCCTCCTACCGCCAGCTGAGCTTCGTCTGCCGTCGAGACGACATCAAGTTCAATGCCTGTTTCTTCCTCAACACGAGCAATAAAGTCCGCACCATTTGCTGCCGTGCGACAGGCTTCTGTTGCGATCGACCGCGCGCGGGTCACGCCCCGCCGCTTCATTTTGTCTGCGCAAACCTTGAGAGCCGCAGCAGCCCGGTTCATGGCGTCTTCGCTGAGCTGCCCTGTGGACGCCAGCCCCTCGCCCAAACGGACAATGCGGGAATAGGCATCAATGACCCTGAAACCGTCGCGGCTTCTTTTCGCGACAAGCAAGCGGCAATTGTTTGTGCCCAAGTCGATGGCCGCATAGACCGGGGGATCTTTGGGAGCGGCCGGTTTCAACTGCGCCGAACGTTCTGTTTGGGGTTCTGGTGCCTGTTTTTGCTCTTTGGCAGGCGTCTCAGCGGCGGGGTTGTTTGCCTTCTTGCGGCGCCGATGTCGGCGCTTTCGCTTTTTGGGCTGAGCCGCGTCGTCACGCGCGACATCCACGCCGGGTTTTCGCCCAGCGACCGCGTTCGATCCCTCCACAGGTCCCGCATCCGACCGAGATGCAGCTGCCTCCCCCGAAGCAGCCTGGGACCGATCTCCCGTATCCGTCACATCGATCCACCTGGGAGTACGGCGCTTGCAAAGCAATCCATGCTTTGTTCACCCGTCTCAACCAGGGTCCTTTAATCGTTGGTTGGGGAGAGCCTATCAGGTTCGTGAGATTGAAGGAATGGCTCGTTTCAGGGCTTTTAACATCGGTTGACGCGAAGGCGCGGGGCACATAAGTTCTGCCCCACTTCAGCCCCCGGAAAAGGGGCGTCGAAGCTGCCCGGATGGAGAATCGTCTAATGGTAGGATGCCGGACCCATTAGGCCGCGATTTCTGGCAACGGTTCTATTTTTTCAATGCGCTTCTCATCTTTGTTTATAGCCTCCCTCAAGTCATATGCGTTTTGAAGGTTTAGCCAGAACTGCGCAGACATATTAAACGCCTTGCCAAACAGCAAAGCAGTCTCACCCGTCACACCGCGCGTGCCGTTAATGATGGCCGTAATACGGTTTGTTGGTACTCCAATATGCTTCGCAAATTTATTTGCGGAAATATTTAGAGGAGCAAGGAATTCCTCTTTCAAAACTTCACCCGGATGCACTTTTGCCAATTTTGCCATTAGTGATAATCCTCTATTTTTACGTTGTGTGCTTTGCCGTTTTTCCAAATGAAGCAAATGCGCCACTGCTTGTTGATCCTAATCGAGTGCTGCCCTTTTCTGTCACCCTTTAGCGCTTCCAGATGATTTCCCGGCGGGCTCTTTAGGTCCGCCACGTCAGTTGCGGCGTTTATCATTTCAAGTTTCCTATGCGCCACCTTTTCGACCGCTTTGAATCTTCTGGACTTGGCGAAGTAAAAGACATCCTCGGTTTCGCTGCACCCGAATGATGCTATCGACTCAAGTAGCGGCTTTTGTTTTTCGTTTTCCATGTGTCATATGGTACGTTTTACGTAATACGTCAAACCCTTTTTGAGATCGGGATAGAAAAACCATCGCGCGAACCACGTTAGGGACACACCCCGTGGATTGACCAGCACCACCGCGCGCCCTATAAGGAGCGCCGTTGGTGACTTGCGTTACCAAATAAGTTACTAAATGGCCGAAACGATCAAATTACAAGGCTCTTGCGCAAAAACTAACCCGTTGATTTTAAACGATTTTTGATCGCGTTTTGGGGAATCGTCTAATGGTAGGACGCCTGACTCTGACTCAGGTAGTCTAGGTTCGAATCCTAGTTCCCCAGCCAATCCTTCTTTCCTGAGAAAATGATACTCGACCTGTCTGTGGGATCTGCGGCCCGCTCAAAGGCTGCCTTCGACCCGCTCCTTCAGAGCCGCATTCATGGCTTCAAAACCCGCCTTTGTGTCCTCACCTATGAAGGCGAAAATCGGATAGCTGAGAAAGCCTGAGAAGTGCTCTCCATGACGGAACCGGGTCGTGCCGCGATCCGTTTCCTCCAGCAGGAAATAGTGCTCGCCGTCGAAGATGCCTTTTACACCTGCGCTGCCGAGCCACCGAAGTTCGGTGTTTTCTTCTGCGACTAGCACGGTTGGGGAAAATACATTGGTAGAGCCTTCCTGGAGCTGCAAGACATTGCGCAGTTGTGCGCCCTCTTTGACCTCCCCCTCCATGGAGATGATCAAGGGATTCCAGTCTGCATGCCCCTCTGTGTCCGCCAGCACGGCCCAAACAGCCGACGCCGGCGCCGCAATTTCTATCTCTGTGTAAACCGACGGGCCGGTCACCCTGCCAATCCCATAGATGGCAATGGCTGCGACGATGATGAATGCCGTGATCCTGATGAATTTCCGCATGTTCTTTGGTCCTTTTGATCGCAAGCCAGCCGGGCGGCTTTGATTTGTCGGACCTGAGAATTGTATATTTTCTTTCTTATATAAATTGGCATTTTATTGATATTTTCTATAAGTATTTTAATATTTGATCATGTCCCTGCAGTTGGATCACATACGAACCTTTCATGCGGTCGCCGAATGCGGCTCTTTGCTGGCTGCGTCGCGACAGCTGGGCCTGACCCAGCCGACGGTCGGCCGTCACATTGACCTCTTGGAAGACTCCCTCGGGCTCTGCCTGTTCACCCGCGGGCGCGAAGGCATGCGCCTGACGCCTAAAGGCTCTGACCTCTTAAGCGCCGCCAAGGAGATGATGGATACAGCGACGGAGTTCGAGCGCGTGGCCGCAGGACTTGAAGACCGGATTGAGGGCACCGTTCGCATTTCCGCAAACGAGATATTCGGCACGCTGCTTTTGCCGGGACTGCTCGCCCCCTTTATCTTTGACCATCCGGAAATCGAGATTGAGCTCGATGTGAGCAATCAGGTGTCAAACCTTCTTCAGCGAGACGCCGACATCGCCATCCGGCTTTTTCGTCCGGCGCAGAATGATCTCATTGCCCGCAAGATCGCCGACCTACCGCTCGGGCTTTTTGCTCACCACAAATATCTTGAGCGAAACCCGGCTCCGCAAACAGCCGCTGACCTGAAAGATCACGTGCTTATCGGGCAGGATCGCAACACCGGTTTGATCAGCGCCTATGAGGTAGCGGGAATAGCGCTTCGGCCAAACGATTTTGGCTTTCGGTGCGATAATGACATTGCCGAAATCAACGCGGTTCGCGCCGGGATTGGCGTTGGCCCGCTTCATACAGGCATGGCATCCAAATGGTCGGACGTGACACAGATCCTGCCTGACATCCATGTGCCCGCGCTTGAGCTCTGGCTCGCCTGCCACGCGGATGTCCGGCACAATAAACGCATTCGGGTCGTGATGGACTTCCTCGCCAAAAAGCTAAAGACCCCCTATGCCGCCTCTATGCTCTGATCAGCGATCCAGGTTCAGTCAGACGCCGCTCCGGTCTCGCTCGCATAGAGCTCGGGCAGAAGATCAGACAGATATCCCATCTCTTCTATCGCGTGAGTCATCAGATCGACCGCCGCTTCTTCGTCCAGCAGGAAATACCGCGCGAGGGCTGTGTTGCCCAATAGGCCCTCAATGGATGCGACCGCTTCATTCCCCTCCCGGCGGGCGACATGCCCCATCCAGAAGTTGCTTCGCATCTCCGCCCCCCACGGCCTGTCGCGCACCACATGACACATTTTGGCGACATAGATTGGCTCTTCCAAGAGTCCGGCCCAGGCGCAAAGGACAAATGTGCCTTCTGGCAATTCAGGAAGCGGGCCCAACACCTGCTCAGAGGGCACAAATTGGATGCGCAATTTCTGCATTTCGCCGCCGATATATTCATGGACCAGATGACTTGCGCCAACGATCTCGCCTGGGACCTTATTTTCCCAGTCCATCCAGACATGGGCCGTCGGGTGCCACCAGGAGTAATGCTCGCTTGTTTGCAGGAAGTCTGTGAACCACCATGACACCATTTCAGCTTTAACCCCCGGCATACGCGTCAGGGCGGACACATGATGGGTCCCGTCTGCGAGACGCTCAACGCCTGTTTCAAGCGAGTCATAGCCTGGCGCAAGCGCGTCATCCGGATTGATGGTGCTGCCAAATGGCGCCCAGCCCCAGATGGCGATCACTAACGCCGCGCCTGCCAAAAACCCTATCGCCTTTTTCATTGTCGAACCTTTCTGTCTGGACATAGACAATTTATTCTATGTATATAGATTATTCTAGTTTTTTCTACGATCATAGATTTTGCGTCGCGTGACCCCAAAAATGGAAGGATCTCCTGATGAAAGGCCCACGACTTCTCTTTGTACTCGGTGGTTTTGTAGGTTTAGTCACCCTCGCAATTGCTCTGCTCAGTGCCAATCGATCTTCTTTGATTAACTGGCAAATAGAACGAGGGGTGCGGGAAGGTGTCGCCTCCCAAGAAATCTCGCCAACCCGCTTCGAATTGATTTTTTGCGGCACCGGAACACCTCAGTTTTTCCCAGATCGCTCCCAACCGTGTCTCGGCGTTGTCGCGGCTGGAAAATTCTTCCTTTTCGACGCAGGCCAGAATGCATCCAGGCAGCTAAGCGCAACAGCGTCTCCCTTCACCAAGCTTGAGGCCGTTTTTCTCACCCACCTGCATTCTGATCATATGTCTGGTGTCGCCGACGTGCTGCACAGCAGCTGGCTGATGGGACGGCAGCATGATGTGAGTGTTGTCGGCCCTCCAGGCACTCAGCAGCTTCTCGACGGCATTCACCAGGAATATTCAAACGACATTGAGGAACGTCAGCGTGTGCTTGGCGTTGAA
>Ga0189286_100103_pt1 | contig 55617 bp, 52 predicted proteins | sample UW69minimetaG_FD_130330 | JGI IMG/M metagenome (GOLD analysis project Ga0189286, IMG submission 130330) | Marine microbial communities from the Costa Rica Dome - UW69 mini metaG | ecosystem: Environmental > Aquatic > Marine > Oceanic > Photic zone | place: Costa Rica: the Eastern Pacific...
ATTCGCCTTCGCGGAGTTCTTTGATAACTTCGACCCCGTTGGGGGCGATCGTCAAAGTGTGGTTCAGGCGCCCCATAATGGCGGTCATCAGTTTGGCATTAATAGGCTGGTCTTCGGCAACCAAAATGCGCCAGCTATCCGTCGCTTCTCCATTGGACGGAAGTTCGCGAGGCAGACTATTGATTGTGAGACAAGCTGCGTCTTCGTTTGGTCTGGCGAGTGGCAGAGAGATGGAAAATTTACTGCCTTTTCCGGGGGTGCTTTCAACTGAGATGTCGCCGTTCATGAGCCGCGCGAGTTCTCGGCAGATTGCCAGACCAAGTCCCGTGCCACCATGTGTTCTTGAAATTGAACTGTCCGCTTGAGAAAACCGTTCAAACAACCGAGCTTGTGCCTCTTGTGATATCCCAATGCCGGTATCTGTGACGTCAACCCTGATGAAGTTTCCGCCCTTGTCGGGATCTGGACCCACAAACACGCCTACGCTTCCTTGATCTGTGAATTTGATTGCGTTGCTGGTGAGGTTGAAAAGGATCTGGCGCAACCGTGTTGGATCACCCATGACGACCTCTGGGACATCCGGAGAAATGTCCGTCGTTAATTCCAATCCTCGATCACTTGCATTCGCCCGCATAACATCAGTCACAGCGGCCACGATGTCAGTGAGGCGTATCGGAACGGTTTCCAACTCAAGACCCTGAGCTTCGAGACGAGAGAGATCAAGGATGTCGTTTAGCAGAACGAGCAAACTCTCACCTGAGTCCTTGATCGCGGACGCGTGATCGCGCTGTTCCGTATCCAGATCACTATCGATCAAAAGCTCTGCCATCCCTAGAACACCATTCATGGGGGTGCGGAGCTCGTGACTTACCGTTGCAAGAAATTCTGACTTTGCTCTGTTAGCTTGCTCAGCGGCATCTTTCGCGGTGGAGAGTTCATGGGTGGATGATGCCAATTTGGCTCGTTCAGCCTCGAGTTCGCCTTTGGCATTCTGCAAGTCGGTGATGCGTTGTTGTAGTTCGACCCGGTTCGCTTCAAGGGCGGCTTCGGTCCGTTTGTCCTCAGTGATGTCACGTTCGATGCCGATGAAATTAATGACCTTTCCGTCAGTGCGAAAAACGGGTCGAACTTCCAATTGAGCCCAGAAGCGTTGGCCGTCTTTGGTCATATTGAGAACTTCTGTGTCAAACCCCTTATGGTCTCGGATATGCCGATCAAGTGCGGCGGTGGTGGAGGGTTCGCTCTCAGGTGCGCGCAGGAAATGGCCTGGCTTTCGGCCGATCACCTCTTTCAGCGAATATCCGGTCATTTTGGAGAAGCTTGGGTTTGCCCAGACCAGGTAGCCGTCTGCATTGGTTATGATCACGGAGTGATCAATTGCTTCTGCGACCAATCGGAAGCGTTCTGCCTCATCTCGCGCGCATTTCGATTGGGCAAACGCGTCTGCCAGTGTGTGTGCTGTGGTTGTGAGATTGCCATTGGACAATGAGGTGATCTCAGCCTCGCTCAGGTTTCCATTTTTGATCAGGAGCTGGTTCATTTCGCGTATGGGCGCGAGCAGGCTCTTTTTCCAATAGTGGATTAGAAAGCTTACGACTGCGAGCGCCAACGTGAAGCTCGCCGCGGCAATAATGGCAAAGAAGCGAGATGTTGTGATCGTGCCACCATGGCTGCCTGAGGTAAGGTGGTTTTCAACCATGTTGATAGCTGCGAGAGGTGCGAGGGTCAGCAGCAGGACAGCGGAAAAAGCGATGCCAGCGAACGCCAGCAACAGAGTGCGTGGCGCAAATTGCGCTTTTCTTGTTTCACCCATAGATAACCGCCACCATCGCATTTAGCTCAAACTGTCCTGAGACTAGGTAGCGCCTGTGAAATATCTCTTAAAACTGTCCTTGCAGCCTGTAATTATTTGGCCATGGGTATGCTAAGCCGCTCTGCTTTAGCATCTTGTTAACTTTGATGACTGGTTTTCAACAGCAGACGGAGTGTGAAGGTGCAAAAAGGCGCCCCAACAAGAGCGCCTTGATGCTTTAGAGGAGTTGAATGTCGGCCTATGCTGCTTCTGAATCAACCCTACCTTCGATTGAAGGTTGACCTGATGGCGATTGGTTAATTGCTATGGTCCGTGGCTTCATGGCTTCTGGAATTTCTCGCGCGAGATCTACATGCAGTAGTCCGTTTTCGAGCGCGGCGGCTTTTACCTCGACATAGTCGGCCAGTTCAAACTCGCGCTGAAAACTGCGCGTTGCGATGCCGCGATGCAGGTATTTTACCTGATCCTCGTCAACGGCGTCTTTTTTGCCTGTGATGGTGAGTTTGTTTTGCTGGGCTTCGATGGATATTTCATCCTCGCCGAAGCCGGCCACGGCCATGGTAATGCGATATGAGGCATCGCCTGTGCGCTCAATGTTGTAAGGCGGGTAGCCATTTCCAGTGTCGCTTGCAGCGGCATCAAGAAGTGACGCCATCCTGTCAAAACCTACTGTTGAGCGATAAAGAGGGGAAAAATCAAACGTACGCATATCAGCACATCCTTTCATAAGCGATGTTGTGGTCGGGCATCTCGTGCCCTCGCGGCTCCATTTTCAGTGGCAGCTCGCCAGTTCGTATTGGTCCGGAACCCGATCTGTGGCATTCCGGTCTAATTGACATAGGAGCTGATTTTCCAGCTTTCAACCCTCTGGCGGCTTGAAAAAAGGCACGATTGATGCTCTGAGGAGGGTGGTTAATATGTTGGCTCGCTCGCGTGTTTTTGGAGATCCACACAATGAATTTGGGGAATGTGTTGAGGAAACTGTGTGTGGTTCTGATGACAGCCGCTCTCACCGCGGCGATGACCATCGGTGCGTCCGCGAATGTCGAGGGCGACACGGTTTATTTGGGTGCCGCGATCTCACTGACGGGTAAATATTCGACCAATGGCGCTCACACCCGAAAGGGGTATGACCTGGCTGTGGAGCAGATCAACGCAGCTGGTGGGGTAACCGTTGACGGGAGGGCCTATAAACTCGGCATTATCTACTATGACGATGAGTCGACTCCGGCCCGCGGCGCCCAACTGGCGGAACGCCTCATCCAGCAAGATGGGGTGAAGTTCATCCTGGGGCCCTATTCATCAGGCCTTACCAGGGCCATGGCGCCCATTACGGAAAAGTACGGCATTCCCATGGTTGAGGCGAATGGCGCGTCGATCTCGCTTTTTCGGGAGGGCTACAAATACCTCTTCGCCGTGTTGTCGACGACGGAACAATATCTACAGGGGGCTGTTGCCCTTGCTGCAGAGACCGCTGGTGAAGGACAAACGCTGCGCCTCGGGTTGGCTATGGAAAATGATCCCTTCTCGCAGGATGTAAGGACCGGCGTTATTGCTGATGCTGAAAGATTGGGGATGCGCGTTGTCATCGACGACAAGCTGCCACCTGAGTTGAATGACATGTCGGCAACGCTTGCAAAGGTGCGGGCGCTTCGACCGGATCTTCTCGTTGTGTCGGGTCATGCGAAGGGTGCGGCGTTAGCAATTAGACAGATCGCCGATAGCCATATCGATGTTCCAATGCTTGCGCTGACCCATTGCGATGCGGCGCAGGTAATTGAGAAATTTGCAGAGAAGGCAGAATTTGCCCTCTGTGCTTCCCAGTGGGCACCTGGACTTGCTTACTCTGATGAATTGTTTGGTTCTGCCCGTGACTTTGCGGACTTGTTTGAGGCGACCTTCGACTATGCGCCACCCTATCAATCTGCAGAGTCAGCGGCGGCGGTAATGGTGTTTGCGGATGCATTTGAACGGGCGGGGTCTTTTGATCCGGCCGTTGTCCGCGATGCGCTCGCAGAAACGGATATGATGACGTTTTATGGCGGCATCAATTTTGATGATGCTGGGCGCAACATAGCTAAGCCTATGGTTCTCTTTCAGGTGCAGGACGGTGAATATAGGGTTGTCTATCCATCAGACGCATCGGAAGCTGAGCTGCGTCACCCAACGCCCCGATGGTCGGAGCGTTGATCGGTCCCCATGTTTGAAAATCTCCAGCTTCTTTTTGACTACCCGTCTCTTGGCGTGGATCTCGTTGCAAACGGCCTCATGATCGGGGCCATCTTCGCGCTTGCTGCATTTGGCATGGCCTTGGTCTGGGGTGTGCTTGGCATCATCAACATTGCTCAGGGCGAGTTTGTGATGCTGGGTGGGTTCGTTGCACTGACTGCTGCGGGGCTTGGAGTGCCACCGCTCCTGACTGTTCCACTCGCTGCAATTGCATTGTTTATTCTCGGGTGGGGCCTCTATCGCCTCGTCATCTTTCGGGTGGTTGACCGAGACTTGTTTGTGTCACTTTTGGCGACATTCGGGCTGTCGATCATCCTTCAACAGCTTTCAAATGAGATTTTTGGGGCCGATGTTCGCACCCTGGAAACAGGTCTTGGAACGCTGGTTTTGTTTGACGGCCAGATCGTCCTGGCAGAAATTAAACTTGTGTCCTTCGTGACGGCTCTGACTGTCGGGTTGGTGCTCTGGGTGTTCCTGAAGAGAGCTCGTTTGGGACAGGCCATCCGCGCGACGGCGCAGAATGCTCGCGCGGCACGTATTCTCGGAATCGATACAGATAGGGTTTATGCTGCGACTTATGCGCTCAATGCTGCTTTGTGTGGTGCGGCAGGTAGCCTGGTCGTCATGGCCTGGACCATTCATCCCTATATTGGTCTTCCTTACACTGTGCGGTCGTTCTTGGTGGTGATCGTCGCAGGGCTAGGCAATATTGTCGCTGTGATCACAGCTGGGCTAGGCCTCGGCGCACTTGAAAATCTAGCAGGCTTTATTCTCGGCGCGGAATACCAGATAGCCTTTGTCTTCGTCCTTATGGTCATCCTCTTGGTCGGGCGAAATCTCTGGCTTCGGCGTAAGCGGGAGTATCTGAAGTGACGAAGGCGCAAAAATACTCTCTTATCGGCGGTGGTCTGTTTCTGTCACTGGTGGCCCCTTTTCTCCTGCCTCAACTTGCGACGCAACTCACGATGCTCTGGTTGATGGTTGTCTTCGCATTGACCTGGGATACGCTTGGCGGACAGATGGGCTACAACTCCTTTGGCAATATTCTGTTCTTCGGCATTGGCGCCTATGCATGTGCGGTGCTGCAACGTGATCTGGGCTTGGACTATTTTATTGGTCTTGCTGTTGGCCTTGCTTTTGCGGGGGTCTTGTCGTCGCTTGTCGCCATCATTCTTGGATTTGGAATGCTGGGTTTGCGGGGTCACTATTTTGCGATTGGCACGCTCGGTCTGGGGATTGCAGCGGGGGAAATTGCAGGTGGTTGGGATTATGTAGGTGCAGGGTCAGGCATGGTGCCGCCTCTTTATCCGACCGCATTGGCGGGCCGCGAACTCTTCTTCTATTTTCTGATGTTTGCGTTGGCACTGGCAACGTTTTTTATCCTGCGGGCCCTCTACGCTACAAAGTTTGGTCTCGCTCTCAATGCTATTCGCGATGATGAAGACAAGGCAGAAGCGATGGGGCTGCAGACGACGCAGGTCAAATCTTTCGCCTGGGCGGTGTCCGCCCTGTTTTTGGGCATTGGCGGCGGGCTAGCAGGCAATCTGTTGGGGTTTATTGATCCTCGCGATGTGGCATTTGCGGGGGCTACGTTCGGGGTCTGGATGGTGTTGATGGCCATCTTGGGGGGGAAGGGTACCGTGTGGGGGCCGGTTATCGGTGCCGTTGTCTTTCACATCACGCAAGAGCTGTTCTGGACCTATTTGCTGGGTTGGCAGCGGGTCGCTCTCGGTCTTCTGATTGTGGCGATTGTTGTCTTCTTTCCGAATGGCATCTTGGGCACGTTGCGCGAACAGCGCCCGGAATGGTTTGGCGAGAAAGTGGAGGAGCGGGCATGAGTGCGCTCCTGAAGGTTGAGAATGTCACCAAGACCTTTGGGGGTGTGGTTGCGAACCGAAGCGTGTCTTTAGAGGTGCACAAAGGAGATATTGCCGGGCTCATTGGTCCAAATGGGTCTGGCAAGACGACGCTTTTCAATTCGATTGTGGGAGCGCATCCGATCGACTCCGGGTCTGTTAGGTTCGAGGGGAAGGAGATCTCCAGGTTGATAGTGCCGACCATTGCCCGACGCGGGCTTATCCGGACGTTTCAGCAGACCCGCATTTATGCAGAAATGAATTGCGTGGAGAATATGCGGATCAGTGCGCCGGATGCTCGAGGTTCCGTTCTGTCATTGCTGTCTGGTTCCTCAAATCAGGTCGATATTCGTGCAGAGGAGCTCCTTGACTTTGTTGGGCTTGCGTCGAAGCGTTTCTTGCGCGCAGGATCGCTCAGCTTTGGTCAGCAAAAGCTCTTGGAGTTTGCCATGGCGCTCATGAGTGAGCCGAAGCTTCTCTTGCTGGATGAGCCGACAGCGGGCGTGAACCCCACACTCATCAATGGACTCATTGATCGTCTGGTTCGGGCAAACAAAGAACTTGGTGTGACGCTTTTGGTGATTGAGCACAATATGCGGGTGATCATGAACCTGGCGGAACACATTACCTGTTTGGCTCATGGTGAGGTCTTAGCTCAAGGAAGCCCTCAGGAAGTGCGGGACAATCCAAGCGTTGTCGAAGCCTATTTGGGGGTAAGCGCATGAGCGACAATGAAACTCCATCCGTCAGTGGGTATGGTGACGGTACAACAGACACTGTGCTCTCCGTTGATGCGGTCTCGGAGGAGGCTCAGGCTCTCGGGTTGGAGGTTTCCAGCGATAGAATTCTGACGCTTGCTGGCGATAGGCCGCTTGTGCAGATCCAGGGGTTGAGCGCGGGCTATGGAAGAATGGAAATCCTCCATGAGGTAGATCTGGCTGTGGGAGCCGGTCAAAGTCTTTGCCTTGTGGGACCCAATGGGGCTGGAAAATCTACCATCCTTCATTCCATTTTTGGTTTCACCGATATTTTTAGCGGTCGCATCACAGTCGATGGGCTTGAGGTGACCAAGAGTAGTCCAAGCGAGCGGCTGCGCGATGCAGGGATTGCTTACATTTTGCAGGACAACTCGGTCTTTCCGGATATGAGTGTCGAAGAAAATCTCCTGATGGGTGGCTATTTGCTTCCCAATCCTTCTTTGGCGAAAGTGGCTGTGGAGCGTGTGTTTGAGCGCTATGACCGGCTCGCACAACGGCGCACTGACAAAGCTGGCGTGCTGTCAGGTGGTGAGCGCCGACTTCTCGAAATCAGTCGTGCGCTCATAATGGATCCCAAAGTGTTGCTCGTAGACGAACCCTCCATCGGCCTTGAGCCCCGCTACATTGATATGGTTTTTGAGATTTTGGGTGATCTTAAAGACCGGGACGGCAAAACCATCATCATGGTTGAACAGAATGCAAAGAAGGGGCTGGCCTTCGCAGATGTTGGCTATGTGCTCGTCTCGGGGCGGATTGCGATGGCAGATCAAGGGCCTGCGCTCTTGGACAATCCTGATGTGGGACGTCTGTTCCTCGGTGGATAGGCGATCTGTGCAGCCTATTTGCACGGTTGTATCATCGGCCCTTCTGATCTCCCAGAATTTTACGCCTAGACTAGGGCAGGCCCCGATTTTTCGGGGCCTTTCTTTATGAGCGCCAGGTGAACAGCACCTAAACCTTAGATGAATCTTCCTCCCAGACTTGGTTCAGCGCTGATCTGCAGAATGGGCTTCACCGTTTGGTTCTGTTCTTACTGTTCTGGAGAAGTCACATGAAAAAGTTTCTTGTTATTGCTAGCCTTACAGCCCCCCTCCTCCTTGCCGCCCCGGCTCAGGCCGACGAGCCAGCTCGACAGGTTTCATTTGAAGATGTTCTGCGTCAGCTCGTGCTCACACATACAGATGTGTCTACCCGTTCACGCGACGGTCACCAGCGTCAGGATCGTGGATGGCAGAATGAGCGCCGGATTATTCCGATTGCCCGCCTTGTTCGTCAGATTCAGCGGGAAACTGGTGGTCGGGTAACGTCGGTTCGGTTGAAGCGAAATGGCCGTGTCTATGCAATTGAAGGTGTTGGCCGCGGCGGTCGCTATGTTACTGCGAAAGCCAATGCTCGTACCGGTGAGGTTTTTGATGTTCAGCGGGTCCGCGGTGGTGGATATGCGGCCACGAACGGAAAGCCCATTCCGCGAATTCTGCGCGGGTTGCGTAACCGCGGCTATAGTGGCTTTGATCGGGTTGTTCGTGATGGTCGGACTTATAATGTTCGGGGCCTGAACAGCCGTGGTAATCCTGTTCGGATTGTAACGAATGCTCGTAATGGTCGGGTTCTGTCGGTCCATCAGGCCCGTCGCTACAATGGCCCAAACCATCTGCGTCATTAGGTTCGTGGGTTTGACCACTGGCGGTCTGGTCTGCGTCAGCAGCGGTACCCGACTTTCGGTCAGGCATCACTCCATGACGGTTACTGCCAGTTTGGTGCCCGTGACCGTCGCAGAGGAGATGTGACACTCAATGTCTGTGTCTGCACCGGACGGATCCTCCACACCGCATATTGGTGAGAGATTTAGCCCAACAGAAAACCCCGCTCAAATGAGCGGGGTTTTTTTACGTTTAGCTGACAAGAACGTGTCGGTCATCGGTGATGGATACCTCGAGTCCTGGTGACAGAGAAAGGTCTTTTCCGTTTGTGACCTTCCCGGTTTTTATATCAAACCGGTATCCATGCCACGGGCAGGTTATGCAGCCCTCCTTGTCGACAGGCACATCAGACAGTGGGGCCAGCATGTGAGGGCATTCCGCGCTGTAGGCGTAGATTTCTCCATCAATCTGAACGATGTTGACGGCTTTTCCGGCAAGTTCAATCGTCAGGGGAAGCTTTGACGTGAGTTCTTTGGCGTCACCCAGGTCAATCTGGGATTCGTTGGCGTTCTTTGCGGATGCCGCTCGAGCGTCCAATGCAGTCTGGCGCTCAACCATCATGCGCTCATCTTCGTCCCAAAGGGTTTCATATAGCCCCAACATCAGACTGCCGAGCTTCGCCGCGCCGTCATCGTCAACATGTGGGATGTGAAACTCGACCTCAATCCGTGTCTTGCGTTCATCTGCTTTTGCGAAATACGTCCAAATCTCCATGCCGGGCAGGCCGCCTTCTAGTGTCCGGGACACATATCGGCTGTTTGGCCGATCAACGACAAGTTCGATTAGGGTTTCGGGGCTTGTTTCCTCTGGTATGCCTTTTGTGCGCGCGCGCCACCCCCATTGGCCGGCGTCTTCCAGTTTAAGTGATGAAAAGCTTGAATTGTGGAGGTGAGGGAGGTGCTCCCAATCCAGAACGTTTTCCCAGGCGCGGGCGAGGCTGGCGCCGATTACACGGTCATATACGGCAGCAACCTTCATCGGCAGGTTGTTGGGATTGTGGTCTTGCGCGTTTGGCTGAATAGGTCCTGCTGTCGTCATCTTAAGGCCTCATGGTGGTGAGGTAGGGGCCAAGAGTGAGCTCGCGGCCGTTTTGGACCCATCCCAGCCATTCGACGAGGCGTGGCCGTGTTTCCCGTGGGTCGATGAGCTCGTGGACGGAGAAGCCTTCCGCCCGTGGGAAAGGGGATTGAGAAGCAGCAAGCTTTTCTTCCAGCTCGGCTCTCAGGGCGTCTGGATCTGCTGCTTCGGCGATCTGACGGGCGAAGGCCACGGCGACACCGCCTTCAACGGGAAGGGCGCCGGTCGCCGCTGAGGGCCAGGAGAGAACAAAACCGTCCGGCGCAAAATGGGCAGCACCGGCGACGCCGAAGACTTTGTGAACGATGACAGATGCCCAGGGGACCCGGCTTTGCATCACTGCGGCGATTGCTTCTGTGCCGTACCTTATTGTCCCGGCTTTTTCTGAGGCGGACCCAATCATGAAGCCGGGCTCATCCACAAATGAGAGCACGGGCAGATTGAAGGTGTTGCACATGTCCACAAAGCGCCGAAGCTTTTGTGCCGCTTCTGCTGTCATGGCACCGGCGTAGTACATGCAGTCATTTCCGATCACTCCAACCGCATGACCGTTCAGCCGTGCAAGGCCGGTAATGAGGGATGGGCCATATTTCTTTGTCATTTCAAAGAAACTGCCCTCATCGACAATGGCTTTGAGGATCTTGCGCATTTGGAACGGTTTGCGCCGGTCGCGTGGCACAATGTCTATCAGGCTCTCTTCCATCCGCTCCGCATCATCATGCGGATTGATGTAAGGCGGTAGTTGCCAGACATTGTCGGGCATGTAGGAGAGGAAGGTCGCGATTTCGTTGAGGGCTGCTTCCTCGTCTTTTGCCACATTGTCCACGACGCCACTTTTTGTGTGCACGTCCGGGCCGCCAAGTTCTTCCTTGGTTAGATCTTCATTGAGGGCGCGTTTCACCACCTGTGGACCGGCAATCAAGACTTGTGCGTTGCGGGTCATCACCGTGAAGTGTGCCCCAACAAGCCTGGCGGCTGGCATGCCAGCAACGGGGCCTAGTGCTGCGGTTGCAACAGGAACAGTGCCTATGACTTGCGCGACAGACTGAAACCTGGACCTGGAAAAAACCGGATCGCCGACAGGGCGGGAGGGCTTGTTTCCGCCTGAGCCTGCGACGGAACCGCCGCCGCCTTCATGTAGGCGGATCAGGGGTATATTGTAGTCAATGGCGACGTCTTCTGCGTAGACGCTTTTTCGCAGGCCTGCCGGATTTGGCGATCCGCCTTTGAGTGTGAAATCTTCACCGCCAATGATGACACGGCGCCCGTTTACTTTGGCAAAGCCCAGGACGTAGTTGGCGGGCTGGAGGTTCTTCAGGCTGCCATCGTCGTTGAATTCAGGAACACCAGCACCTTCGCCCAGCTCCTTGAAGCTGTCTTTATCTGCCAGGTGGGAGATGCGTTCACGGATGGTTAGGCGGCCCTTGTCATGCTGGCGTTTGACACCCTCAGGGCCTCCCTGCTGCTTAGCAAACCCGCGACGGGCCTTGATTTCCTCGGCTTCTTTTTCCCAACTCATGGGTGGGTTCTTCCTTCCTGAGATTCCTTCGACCTACTAGAGTGGCAAACCCTAACTGAAATCAGCCAAAAATCTATGGGCAGGGGCCTTGAGGCTGGCCTTTCCGGCATCAATAAGAAATGATCGTGTATGACCATTGAAGATTTATCCCCGCAAGAGCTCCTGTCTGCTCTGGCGACCTACCTTGAAAAAGAGGTTTCTGGTGCGCTACCGATTGGTGCTGTCCTGAAATTTGAGTATCCAGACGGTGGATGCCTGGTCATTGATGGGACAGGGAGCGCCAATCGGATTTCTCAGAAAGCCGAAGATGCTGATTGTGTCGTGTCTCTTCCACTAGAGACCCATGCTCAAATGCTTCGGTTTGAGCTTGATCAGACAACTGCATTCCGGGAGGGACGCATGCGCATTAAGGGGAATATTGCCGTGGCGCTAAAACTGCGACCGTTGGTCTCAACCGCCTTTCGTATTCCGGGGGAGGACGCTTAATGGGGGTTTTTGTTGAGACACCAGATCTTCCCTCTCCGCCGGGGGGTGTCCCTGGCTGGTTCGTCTGTCCCGATGGATCTCGCATGCGGACAATGGTGTGGTCACCTGATCATGCGTCTGCACCTTGTCGGGGGACGATAGTTCTTGCGAGTGGACGGACGGAATTCATCGAAAAATATTTCGAAGTCATTGCGTTGTTCCTCGAACGGGGTTTTGCTGTCGCCACATTTGACTGGCGCGGTCAGGGATTGTCAGAACGCATGTTAGATGATCCCCGCAAGGGACATGTGGATCAGTTCTCGACTTTTGATGCGGACTTTATGGCGTTTATGAAGGAGGTCGTGGAACCTCTCATGCCTGAACCTTATATCGGCGTTGGGCATTCTATGGGCGGCAATCTGATGCTTAGAGCAGGACATAACCTCCCTAACAGGTTTGCCGGGATTGTGCTCAGCGCGCCAATGTTGGGACTAAATGTTGGTGGTCCCTTTCAAGAAAAAGTGACCCGGTGGCTTGTGTCCTTTCTAAATCTGCTCGGGAAGCATGCCAGCTTTGCGCCGGGAAGTGGGCCTACCGCGGTGGACGAAGAAGCATTTGAGGAGAATGTTGTCACGTCCGATCCGGTGCGGCATGCCCGACAACAGTCTGTCGTTTCAAAAACACCTAGTCTTGGCTTGGGCGGTCCGACAGTCGGATGGGTCCATCAGGCGTTTAAGTCGGTCGATGAAATTGCCGATCCAGCCTATCTCGCGAAAATTACGACGCCTGTGCTGCTGTTTGAGGCCGGGGCAGACAAATTGGTCCGGGGTGGGTCCATACGGCAAATTGCTGATGGATTGCCAAAGGGAGAATATGTGCTGGTCGAAGGTGCGGAGCACGAGATCCTGATGGAGCAAGACCAATATCAGCAGGTGTTCTGGACTGCATTTGACGCGTTCACAAATCGGGTATTGGCGCCCGGAGTAGAGAACAAATCAGGTCACGCGTGAGAGAATGTTGAGTGCTTCAGCATGTACGCGCTTGTCCCCGGCAGCGATGATGCGTCCACCATTTTGAGCATCCCCGCCTTGCCAATTGGTGACAATGCCGCCAGCACCCTCCACGATGGGGATGAGGGCCTGGATGTCATAGGGCTGCATAGAGGCTTCAATGACCAGGTCGGCATGCCCGGCTGCAATAAGGCAGTAGAAATAGCAATCTGTGCCATAGCGGGTGAGGCGCGCTTTTGAGCTCACGTTGGAGAATGCCTCCAGCTCAGCAGCGTCTGTAAACATCGCTGGATCTGTGCAACCAAGAATGGCTTCGGAGAGACCCGAGCGGGTTCTTGCGGACAGTTTTTTTCGTTGTCCTTCGCGACTGAACTCCGCGTGTCCTGGCCGTCCTACAAACTGCTCCCCGGTATAAGGTTGGTCCATAACGCCCACTGCTGGGTATTCGCCATCATTGAGGGCAATCAGAGTTCCCCACAAAGGCACGCCTGATATGAAGCTCCGGGTGCCATCGATCGGGTCTAGGACCCACTTGAATTGTGACGTGCCAGATTTTTCGCCATATTCTTCGCCGAGAATGCCATGATCGGGGTAGTGCTGTTCGATAAGTGTCCGGATTGCCGTTTCCGCATCGCGATCGGCGATGGTCACCGGATCAAACGCGTTCCCGTCCAGCTTGTTATCGACGCTCATGTCTGAGCGGAAATGTTTGAGCGTGACCTCAGCCGCCGCCGCCGCAAGGGTGCAGGCAAAGTCAGCGAGCGCGATCGCCTCTTCTTCGGTCAGAGTGCTAGGTGCGTTGGTCATGGGTGATCCTCTGCAAACAGGTGATCATGACTTACGCCAGGCTTGGGGGCAGGGCAAGCGCGCAGCTTAACCTGCGGCGCGCTCTGCCTTTTTCCGTTCGTTGGGATCAAGATGGCGCTTGCGAATGCGGATCGATTCCGGTGTGACCTCGACGAGCTCGTCTGTGTCGATATAGGCAATGGCTTGTTCGAGGGTGAGGCGGCGTGGGGTGGTGAGTTTTACTGACTCGTCTTTGCCGGAGGCCCGCATGTTTGTGAGCTGCTTCGCCTTCAGTGGGTTGACGATCAGATCGTCTGGCCGCGCATTTTCGCCGATCACCATGCCTTCATAGACTTTTTCGCCCGACGTGATGAAGAGGAAGCCTCGGTCTTCCAGGTTCCAGAGCGCGAAGGGAACGGCATCGCCGACGCCATTTGAGACAAGCACCCCATTGCGTCGTCCTTCAACAGGGCCGCGATAGTCACCATATTCTTTGAAGACACGGTACATGATGCCCGTGCCGCGGGTGTCGGTCAGGAATTCACCGTGATAGCCGATGAGACCGCGGGACGGCGCATCAAACAGAATGCGTGTCTTGCCACCCCCGGTCGGGCGCATGTCGGTCATCTCGCCCTTCCGCTCAGCGAGTTTCTCAATCACGACGCCCGCATAATCGTCGTCTACATCGACGGTGACCTCTTCGATGGGTTCCTGGCGTTTGCCGTTCGGCCCTTCGCGGAAAATAACCTGTGGACGGCTGATGGAAAGTTCATAGCCCTCTCGGCGCATGGTCTCGATCAAAACGCCGAGCTGAAGCTCGCCGCGTCCGGCGACATCAAAGGCGTCTTTGGAATCTGTGTCGCGCACCTCGATGGCGACATTGCCTTCAGCTTCTGACATCAGGCGTTCACGGATAACCCGCGACTGGACTTTTGATCCTTCGCGGCCTGCAAGCGGGCTGTCATTGATGCCGAAGAGTACGGACAGGGTTGGTGGGTCGATTGGCAGTGCATTGAGTGGCACAGTCATGGCGGGATCGGCAATCGTGTCGGCGACAGTCGCTTCTTCCATGCCAGAGATCGCGACAATGTCGCCTGCTCTTGCTTCCTCTACAGGCTCACGGTTGAGTCCGCGCACGGCGAGGACCCGTGTGATGCGGCCCTTCTCAACAATGCCAGAGCCATTGCGCAGCGCATAAACTGGCATGTTCGGCCGGGCAACGCCCTTTTCAATTCGGCCCGTCAGAATACGGCCAAGATAGGGGTCCTTTTGGATAGTCGTGACCAGCATTGCGAAGGGTTCGTCGGCTGAGCCGTCAGAGAGGGCAGTCGGCTGTTGCACATGGGTCAGAATTTTGCGGAACAAAGGCAGCAAACCCTGGTCCTTCGCATCAGTGGCATCCAAATCTTCGGTGGCCCAGCCCTGCTTGGCAGAGGCGTAAATGATGGGGAAGTCGAGCTGCTCGTCAGAGGCATCAAGAGCTGCAAAGAGATCAAAAATTTCGTCATGAACCCAATCCGGGCGAGCATCAGGCTTGTCAGCCTTGTTAATCACCACCAGAGGCTTTAGGCCGAGGGCGAGAGCTTTGGAAAGGACGAATTTTGTCTGAGGCATTGGGCCTTCAGCGGCATCGACCAACAGAACAACGCCGTCCACCATCGAGAGAATACGTTCGACTTCGCCTCCAAAATCGGCGTGACCGGGTGTGTCGACGATGTTGATGCGGGTTCCGTCTCCGCCCTCTGGTGGTGTCCATGCAACGCTGGTTGTTTTGGCGAGGATCGTGATACCACGCTCCCGCTCCAGATCGTTGGAATCCATAACCCGTTCGGCAACGTCCTGGTTGGCCCGAAAAGCCCCTGATTGTTTGAGAAGTTCGTCGACAAGGGTGGTTTTCCCGTGGTCAACGTGGGCGATGATGGCGATATTACGAAGCGGCATGGCGGTCCTGTCAGGGCTGGTAACTGCCCAAAAGAAGCAGCCCGCGGGCCATTTGAGGCTCACGGGCTGTCGGTCACATTTGCCGCCTTATACGCTTCCTCCCGGCTCTGCTCAAGTGCAATGGGGCCTCAAGCGCATTAAGGCTGGAATGAAAGCTCTGGCTAGTCTTTGTGAGCTTCTACTTCGATCATGAGTTCGATGGTTTCGCCAATCACAGGTGCGGCATAGGCCATGCCGAAATCGGTACGGTTAATTTCCCCGGTGGCGGAGAATCCAGCCACGATTTTGCTCGGATCGAACGGGTGAGGTCCTTCTTGATTGAATGTCACGTCCAGGGTTACTGGCTTGGTGACGCCTAAAAGTGTCAAGTCTCCGGTCAGTTTTCCGGTCTTCTCACCTGTCACCTCCACAGCGGTCGACGTGAAGGTCATGGTCGGAAACTCCTCCACATTAAGGAAGTCTGGTTTGCGGAGGTGCTCGTCGCGGGCTTGGTTGGCGGAGTCCACACTGGCAGTATTGATGGTGACCGAAACGTTGCTCGCGGTTGGATCTGCTTCGTCAAACTCAAGAGTGCCGGAGATTTCCTTAAATTGGCCCACTGTGTGCGAAAACCCAAGATGGGAAACTCTGAAGGCCGCATGGGCGTGGGCTTCGTCGATTGTATAGCTTGCGGCCAAGGCTGCCATTGGGGCTGCCGTGAGTGCCGCGCCGAATGCCGCGGCGGCGAGTGGTAATTTCATTTTCCTGCTCTCCCTATGTGAACTCATAGTGACTGTAACATTGTGGCTCAATATTGCGATCACAAGGCTGCGAGACACCTCTTAGCGGGTAGCGTGGGCGGGCGTCGATTTTTCATGTTTTTGCCTCAATCTCCCTGTTCTTTATGGAAAGATTTGACAGAAATTGTCGACTACAGGCTTCCCAGGAGAAATTCATTGCGTAGGCGCGGCAGGCGTCGGGATCCGCATCCAGAGCTGCGAGGCACGCCGTTTTCAGGTCGTTGTCAAGGCGGCCAACGGGCGCGTCACTAATGACGTCGAGTGGGCCCTGGACTGGGTAGGCTGCTACTGGTGTACCACTGGCGAGTGCTTCAATGAGAACAAGCCCGAACGTGTCGGTTTTGCTGGGAAACACAAAACAATCTGCCTTGGCATAGGCCTCAGCCAGTTCCTTGCCGAACAGGGCGCCTAGAAACTCCGCGCTTTGATACTTTTTCTTCAAAAGGTCGAGACGAGGACCCTCCCCTATTACCGTCTTTGTTCCCGGCAAATCCAACTCGAGGAAGGCATCAATATTCTTTTCGACTGCAATGCGCCCGACATAGAGCCAGTGTGGCTCTCTATCTGTGGTTTCCTTTTTTGACTCGAGCCTAGGTTTGAACAGATCGGTATCGACACCTCTTGACCAGAGCCGAAGATTTTTGAAGCCGCGTGCTTCAAGCTCGCTGATTAAAAGCGGTGTTGCTGCCATAACTGCGCTGGCGGGCGCATGAAAACGCCTGACAAGTGCATAGGTCCACCGTTTCGGCACCCGAAAACGGGCATGCAGATATTCTGGGAACCGCGTGTGAAAAGAAGTTGTAAAAGACCGCCCGGTTTTCAGGCAATACCGTCTTGCGGCGAGACCGAGGGGTCCCTCTGTCGCGATGTGAATGGCGTCTGATCTGAAGTCCTCCAGAAGCTCTGCAACCCGGCGTTTTGCCCCCAGAGCAATGCGGATTTCCTTGTAGGTGGGGAGCGGTATTGTTCGGAACATATCCGGTGTGATGTACATGACTTTATGACCAAACCCTTCAAGCTCCTCCCCAAGCTGCTTGAGCGTGCGAACGACCCCGTTCACCTGGGGTGGGGCGGCGTCGGTGACAATCGCGATGCGGAGTGTTTCAGGAGCGTTCTGCACCACCTGAGCAGTGATTTGTGTCATGGGAATTCCATTCGATGGACTTTGACGCAATGATCCGTGACGTGGTTCACACAGCTTTTTCTGACGGATTTTCCGCATTCGTCGACGGTTTAGAGAGAGCTGGTAGGGCAGCTTCGCCGTCCTCCCAAGAGAAATTGTGCCAACTCATGATGGTGAGTTGACCGGCCATGTTTTCTGCGAGGGCGGTGCAACTTTCGACCCAATCCCCGTCATTACAGTAGAGGATGCCGTCTATGTCGCGCATCTCGGCATGGTGGATGTGACCACAGACCACACCATCGACGCCCCGTTCCCGCGCAGCCCGCGCCACAGCTGTTTCAAAGCTTGAAATATACTCAACGGCATTATTTACTTTTTGCTTCAGATAGGAGGACAGGGACCAATAAGACATGCCGAATAGGCGGCGGGTATTGTGCAGCCAATTGTTGAGTGCAAGCGCGACCCCATAGGCTCGGTCTCCCAGGTGGGCCAGCCAGCTTGCGTAGCGGACCACGCTGTCAAACTGGTCGCCGTGGAGGACGAGAAAGTCTCTGCCGTCGGCTGTTCGGTGAATAACTTCATCGCTGATGTCGATGCCCGCAAAGTCAAGGCCTGTATAGGCTCTCAGGGCTTCATCGTGATTCCCAGGAACATAGATGACGTTGGTGCCATGTCGCACTTTGTGGAGGATTTCCTGAACCACGGCATTGTGGCTTTCGTGCCAAAACCAGGATCGCTTGATGCGCCATCCGTCGATGATATCACCCACCAAATAGATAGTCTGAGCCTCATTGTTCCGCAGAAAATCCAGCAACAAATCTGCTTTGCAGCCGGGGGTGCCCAGGTGAATATCGGATAGGAAAAGAGTACGGTGATGATTTGGATAAGCGGGGCGGGGCGTTTTCATGATCCTGTCGAACGGCGTCTGTCGGCGACGGGGGGAAATTTTTTTGGCGGCGGGTTGACGCTCTTGCGACGTTGTTGTCCGATCTCTTGGAAATCCAAGCAGGTTGGGTGTTGACCCAGGCCGCTTTTGTCCTTTGTCTTTTTGAAGGTCGGATTCGATATATGTCATGCCGCCGTCACACTTTCCAAATTATTAGAAACATGCGCCCGCCTCATTTGATTTGTGCCGAATCGCGAGGAGGCTCTGTTCGACAGGCGGAGAATCTGTCTGCCCCGTGACCGTTTGATGTCAAAACGGTTAGACATTTGTGTAGGCTTAACTCAGAGGACGAATGATGAGTGGCAGAAAACGTATTGATATCATCGTGAATCCTGCTGCTGGATCCAGAAACGATGGGCTTTTTGATGGCGCTGTGAGGCAGCTTCATGACAAAGGGGCTTTCGTCAGATGTTTCGAGACAGTGGGGCCTGGGCACGCGACCGAACTTGCAGCCAAATGCGCGCAGGAAGCTTACACAGATGTTATTGTTGCTGCGGGTGGCGATGGCACGATCAACGAAGTGGCGCGTGGGCTTCTCGGTCACCCGACTCCCCTTGGGGTGCTGCCGCTCGGAACGGCAAATGTGCTTGCAATTGAGTTGGGCCAAAAACTTCGGGCGCGATCGGTCGCCGACACGCTTCTCCATGGTGACGCAAAGCTTATCGGCACCGGCTTGGTTAACGGAGACCTGTTCCTGCTCATGGTAGGCGCAGGTTTTGATGGCGAAGTTGTGGGCGCAATTAAGCCGTCAATGAAGCGGCGCGTTGGCAAATTTGCCTTTGTCTTGGAAGGGCTGAAGGCACTTCTCAAAGGCCCAGAATACCCAATCTCAGTTGTGGTTGATGGTGAGCCACAAGACGCCGCATGGGTTGTTGTGACGAATGCCCGACACTATGCAGGACCTTTCGTGCTGGCGCCGACCGCTGATATTGCGGATCCGCATCTTCAAGCATTCATCTTTCAGAAGCATTCCCGCCTGGCATTTGCGGGCTATTTCCTGGGCCTTGCATTGGGGCGGGTCGATCGCATGCCCGGGGTGCAGGTGTCGCAATTCCAAAAACTTGAACTCTCGAGCGTCATGCCTGTGCCGGTGGAAGTGGATGGAGACGCCTACCAAAACCTTCCATTGACCATTAGCCAGGGCACGCAGTTTCTACGTTTGGTCGTGCCCGAAGCCTAGGCTTTGTATGTAAGCAATTCCGGAATGCCGTGAATGATCCAGTCAGGCTGGATGTCGGAATCTTTTGGAAGCCCATGCCTGTATGCATCATGCCAGATGGAAAAGATCCCCAAACGCTGAGGTGCCGCAATTTCCCATTCCAGATTATCGCCGACCATCCAAGTTTCTTCCGGCGATACCTTCAATACGCTCAATGCATGCTTGTACGCTTCTTCTTCGGGCTTGCCGAAGCCGTGCTCGCCCTCAATCTGGATATGATCAAAGCGATGCTCCAGGGCGAACCTGGTGACTTTGGGACGCTGTGTGTCCGCACCTCCATTTGTGATGAGCGCGAGTTTGACCCCGAGGTCCTTCAAATGGTCGATTGTCTCAAGGGCGCCGGGGAAGGGCTTTAGCTCTTCCTCACGATAGTCGGAAAATCGATCTGCAAGTCTATGAACGAAGTCGACATCCGGGCCGTCAGCGCCGAATTTTCCCGTCCGCAGCAATGCTTCGCGGACGATTTCCCGGCGGGCATCTTTCAGGCGTAAGCGCCATTTCTTGTGATGCGCCTGGGTACCTGTCCAGAACTCCAACGCGAAGACGCTGATGGCGTCCACAGCCTCAGTTTGGCTGAGAGGGATCAACTCATCCGCAAAATCTGCCACGACTGTTTCCCAGGCACTGCGAGGTTGGCCATAAGCCGAGATGAGCGTGTCATCCAAATCAAACAGGATGGCAGTTGGGAGCGGCGGAAGTGAGTTCGACAAAGGACGTTCCTTGAATTGAGACGCCCGATTGCATTGGGTCTAGCCGACAGCGGCAACGCTGGGGCGGGCATCAATCGCTTGCAGTTCGCCATTCATGACACGCCGGTAGTATTCGTCAAGGTCTATGGAAAAGCCTGTTGGGGTGTTGATCCGTGCGTGTTTGCGTTGAAGGAGGCGCGGTTCGCTCACGCCGCATGATCTCGCGATCATGCAGACTTCGCCTGTGATGCGTTCCTGATAGCGTCGGACACGTTCTGCTTTGTCTTTTGGGTCGAGTCCGCGCTGCAGCTTTTTCTGGTGTGTCGCGATGCCTGTTGGACAGGAGTTCTGATTGCATTGCAATGCTTGGATGCACCCAAGCGAGAACATGAAACCCCGCGCGCTGGTGACAAAGTCTGCACCTACGGACAAGGCCCAGGCCACGTCTCCTGGATTTATAAGTTTGCCCCCTGCGTTCACTCTGATGCGCGGGCGCAGGCCATACTGATCAAGTTTATCGATCAGGATGGGCAGGCTCTCCCAAATTGGCATGCCGACGAAATCGATCAGAGGTTGCGGCGCTGCCCCGGTTCCGCCATCGGCACTGTCCAGCGTGATGAAGTCGGGCGCCAGTTTCGGGTCGTGCTCCAGCATTGAGAAGAGCTCATCGAGAAAACCTTGCGCGCCCAGCACAAACTTGATGCCGACAGGCTTGCCTGTGACAGAGCGCACACGCTCGATATATTGGATGAGCTGCTCGGGGCTGTTGATTTCCGGATGGCGGTTCGGGCTGATCGAATCTTTGCCCTCGTCGATGCCTCTGATCTGGGCGATTTCTTTGCTCACCTTGGCGCCTGGCAAGATGCCGCCTTTGCCCGGCTTGGCTCCCTGGCTCAGCTTGATCTCAAACATTTTGACCTGCTCATGCGCAGCTACCTCACGGAGTCTCTCATCCGAGAGGCTGCCCGCTCGGTCCCTGACACCATACTTCGCTGTGCCAATCTGAAAGACAATGTCTGCGCCCCCTTCCAGGTGGTAGGGGGACAGAGCGCCTTCACCGGTATTGAGCCAGCACCCGGCCTTTGCGGCGCCTTTTGATAGGGCACGCACAGCAGGTTTGGAAATTGCGCCATAGCTCATTCCGGAAATGTTGAAGATGGAGGATGTCTTGTAAGGATTCTCGCAATAGGGACCGATTTCAATCTGGCCGGGGGATACAGAATCTTCGTCTAGCGTTGGGAAGGGGCAATTGACGAAGAATATGGTCCCGTTTGCCTTTAGGTCGCGGGTGGAACCGAAAGCAACGGTCGTGTCCACGCCTTTGGCGGCTCTATAAACCCAGGCGCGTTGGGCCCGGTTGAAGGGCATTTCCTCACGGTCCATAGCAAAGAAATACTGACGGAAATATTCGCCAAGACTTTCAAAAAAGTACCGAAAGCGTCCGATGACGGGGTAGTTCCGTCGGATTGCGTGGGTGGTTTGTGTGCGATCGACGATGTAAGCGACGATCAAGCCAAGGACAATAAGACCAACGCCGAAAAGGAAAAGAGCAGACATCACATCAATGAATGTCAGGATCATCGAAGGTGTATCACCTTGCGCAGCAATCGTTTCCATGGCGGTCTTTCAGGTCAAAGTGTTGAGCGCATACAAACAAGTTTTACTGATTATGCACACAAACAGTTAAGCCTTGATGCAACTTTAGGCTTATCAATTCATGTCACCGATATGTGGGGATTTTGGTCTGGCAAGGACGGCCAGATTTCTTCTCCAGCGTTAGTGCGAATTTTTGGGCGTTAGCGTGAAAGGCTGGCTGTTTCTGTCCAAGTGATCGGGCCTGGTATGACGCTCGCCTCAGTAAAATCGTCTGAGTAGCGCTGCAATTCGTCACTATAGGAGGAGAGGCGCAGGCCAGCATGTTCGGCGGATAAAGCCTCGACGGGTGAAGGCTGTTGGCTCGGATTTGCCCGTGCCGTCTCGCGCTCTTTACCCCATACCGCCTGAACACGGGCGGAATATCTGGCGTTGAGAGCAGGTGAGAAGGAATGGTAGCGTCCGATCGCCTGGTCCCAGCTCTCGCTGCGCGTTTCCAGGTCTCTCAGAAAGTAAGCGGCGTAGGCAACATTCGACATGGGATCAAATGCTTCTTCAACGCTTGTGAATGCCCTTGGATGGAACCGGAGGTTTACCTGCATACATCCAATATCAATTGTACGAACACCATCGGCCATGAGTCGGCGTACAGCGTCTACGGCACCGTTGCGAGTCGCAAAATAGTAAGCGCGCCCCTCAGCATTAATGGTCCATGGCCAGGATTTGACGTCGCCGGTAGGCGAGCGCCGTCCGGACTCAACCAGGGCGATTGATGTCATCATCCCTTTGGGCATGTTGTGCTGTTGTTCCATGCGGGCGGCTGCGTTTCGACAGACGTCCCAATCGTCAGCAGAAGCTGGCACACCGGTCAATGTGATGCCGAACAGGGCAACGACCCAAATCAGTATCTGTGATGGTGTCCAAGCCTTCATTTGCCCTATTCCCGTCCGCGAGACATGTGTCAGTGCGTTCGGTCCCTTTGCGTCTTTCAACGGTCTTATGGTGCGCTGAAAGAGTTAATGAACGCTTACGTTTGGGTTGGGTGGCTAGGGCCACTGTCATGTGGAATTGTTGCAACGCAATCTGCGAAATTTTAGGGAAAAGTGCAAAAATGCCCAAATATTAAGCGGGTTTTCCAAGGTTTTTCAAAGTGTCGCAGGTGGTTGCCCTTGATTTTTGTGCACTGCACGCGCATATATCAAGGGCGATCAGGCATGAGTTTAAACTCTCTGATAGCAGCCCTTCTTGGGCGTTTCCTCCCTAGACTTGGGCCATGCTGGCAACAGTATGGCCCCTTTTTTTGGTGTGTTGCTTGGTGGCTCTCTTGCAGAGGCTCGGGCTCAGGATGCTTTTCTTTGGAATGCAGTCCAGGCGCCCCGGCGCATTTCACGACCCAGTTTGCGCACCAAACGTGTCATGTCTTTTGACAGGCGCGTAATACCAGCGCGACGTTGCACCTTTCGCTCGTCCATGTAGAGCGTTCGGTTGATTTCAACTTGTATTGCATGAAGGCCCTGGGATGGCGCGCCATAGTGCTCTGTATTGAAGCCACCGGCATAGGGATTGTTACGGGTCACTCTATACCCCATGGACTTCAGGATACGCTCTGCAGACTCAACGAGTTCTTGAGCGCAAGATGTTCCGTACCGATCACCGAGCACAATATCGGGGCGGTTTGCATCAATTTCTTCGTCGAAGGGGCCGCCTGTTGAGGGCATGGAGTGGCAATCGATCAGCACGGCTTGGCCAAACTTCCGGTGGGTTGTCTCCAGCAAGCCCCTGAGGGTTTCGTGAAAGGGCATGTAGATGTCGCGAATGCGTGTCTCTGCTTCTGAATAGGGGAGTGGCGTTTTGTAGATCTCGGTCGCTTCGGCGACGATCCGCGCAATGGTACCCAGACCACCGGCCACTCTGACTGATCGCGTGTTGACGTGTGGCGGGAGTGGGTCTGTGAACATTGCCGGGTCGAGCTCATAGGGTTCGCGATTTACATCCAGATAGGCGCGCGGAAAATGGGCGCGCAGCAGCGGGGCTCCGAGCTCAACCGCACCTGAGAAAATCTCATCGACAAAACTGTCCTCCGAACGCCGCAGAGTTAAAGGGTCGAGATTCGATGATGCTAAAAACCTGGGTGGATATACGCGGCCTGAATGCGGTGAATTCAAGACAAATGGCAGTGTCTGTTTGCGGGGTTCCAGGACTTCGAACGGTTCCTGGAAGTCCCGTTTCGCGGACGAGCGGTTTTCAAGGGCGTCACTTTCGCTAAAGCCCTCAAGCTCTTGATCTGAATGCGAATGGGTTTGGTTGAGATCCATTAAAAAGGCCGAACAGCTGAAACAGTGGCGTTCCCGACTTCTGTGGCCGGTTTCGAAGGCGTGCCTCCAGCTTAGGCGATTCTGGTCGCTGGTGCCGCCTTTCCGGTGCTGATCATGCATTTTTAACCATGGGGTGTGGCATTTTCTTAGAAATTTGGCGCTGCGTCTGGCGTCAAATGCCAGCCGTCCCGCTTGCGCCTTTACATCTCGTTTACTCTTTGCCGCCTATAAATGGGTGACAGACAGATGCCCAGACAGACGGGAATTGGCACATGGCACGGATAATCCTCGCTGAAGACGACGAATCAATGCGGCGTTTCCTTGCAAAAGCGTTGGATTCAGCCGGTCATGAGGTCTTGTCCTTTGGACAGGGCGATCTGGCCTATGCAACGCTTCAGCACGATGTGTTTGATATTCTGCTGACAGATATCGTAATGCCAGAGATGGATGGCATTGAGTTGGCCCGTCGTGCGGCTGAACTGGACCCGACGCTCAAGATCATGTTCATCACCGGCTTTGCTGCTGTCGCGCTCAATCCAGAGTCAGAAACACCGAAAGATGCGAAAGTGCTCTCCAAGCCCTTCCATCTGCGCGATTTGGTCGATGAAGTTGATCGCCTGATGGCGGCCTAGAGCCGCTGTATATTTTTTCCGGAAATTGCCTGGACCGCTTGCGTCCACACCCTATTCCCGATATTACGTGCCGTCCGGTCAGCTTTGCTGAGGGTAGGTAATCAGCCAGTTTTTGGCGCTGCGGGCATGGAAGGGCGATTAGCTCAGCGGGAGAGCGCCTCGTTGACATCGAGGAGGTCACTGGTTCAATCCCAGTATCGCCCACCATTTTCCTTTTTCTACGCCACCCATTTGATGCGCCTTTCGCCTTTGTGGGTTTTGTGGCTAATCTGATTGCATCATCAAATATGATTCTGGCCCCAACTTCATGTACGGGGATAGTGTAGGACCATGAACGGGCTCCAAATGGCTGACGAAACTGCTTCCAAAAAACCCAACCGAAGTTCGCGTCGCCGGGCGAAAAGCCGAGCTGCGCTCATAGAGGCCGCCCGGGAAACAATGAGCGTCAAAGGAGTCGATGCGACAACAATTGCAGATATTACAGAGGCCGCTGACCTGGGCTTTGGCACCTTCTACAATCATTTCAAGTCCAAGGACGAGATCGTTGATGCTGCCATGTCAGACATGGTGGAGCGCTTGGGCGATGAGATCGACGAGCTGATTGCGCCCATTGACGATCCCTTTTTTGCGCAGATTGTTGCTTGGCATCAGGTCGTGAGCCTGGCGGTCTCTGAACCTATTTGGGGATGGTTTGTTCTGCGGTCTTCGAAGACGCTGAACATGCTGAACGAGGGATTGATGGTTCGTTTTCGTCGTGATGTCGAGAAAGCAATCCAAGCGGGCGACTTCGCCGTGCGCGACATTGATGTGGTTGCGAACCTGGTAGGGGGCGGTGTGCTGTCGCTTGTGAATGCCCGTCTTTCCGGTGTGATCGACGATGCACAGGTTTTGGAAGGGCTGGCGATGCTGGTGACACATTTAGGGATTACGCCAGAGAAGGCGCGGAAGCTCATTTCTAAGCCCATCCCATCCCTCTGACCTTCAAGATTTGTAGAGCGCCATAAAGTTCTTGAGTGACGCGCCTGCGTCTTCTGTATTGAACATGGCGGCTGTGAACCTGTCTGGGCACAACAGGACGAATGGTGGGCAGGTTCCCCACCACTCTGTCAGCGCGCCTGTCAGGTCTTTCAGAGTTGTGCCGGATGGCCCGTTCTTTGGTGTAATGGAAGCAAACTTCGCTCTCAACTCTGCACATAAGGTGACTCTCCCACCTCAACATCCATTATGGTGCGCCCTTTGGCGTTTAGGTAGTCGAGCTCAAATCCCTGGATCATCTCGGCAGATGTGATTTTTTTTCGAGTCCCATGGATTGCAATGCGCGGCCGTTCTCAACACCAAGGCAATGGCGCGAGGCTCTTCAACGGTTGTCGCGTTTTGCTTAAGTACCAGCGTGCGATTGTCGTAGACGCCGAGAAGATTGGCCATAGACAAGCCAACGGGCCCAGCCCCTTTGATGATGATGTCGGCTTCGAGCTGACGTGCCATGACGGTTCCCTGCTTATCCCTGAACGATTTTATTGGCCTGCGTGCCAAGGTCCAAAGAGCCATCCTCTGTCGCGATGCGTGACTGAATGACATCACCAGGCTTCAGAAAGTCTGGATTGCTCACGTTTTTGTCGATGAATATTTCCCATTTTTTTGCTTCGGGTATCAGCTTGGACATGAACATCAGCAATTTGCTTTTGGGGGCCTGCATGGCAACGCCGCCGGGTGTGCCAGTGGCGAGTAGATCGCCTTCCGCAAAATCCTGAACGTCGGACAGTTCCGTCAGTGTTTCGGGGGGCTGGAAGAAGAGGTCGTCAGCCAGAGCATCCTGGCGGCCTTTGCCGTTTACGAAAAGTTGTAGACGTAGTTTCGGGATCTGTTTGACATCATCCTGATCAATGAGGGTGAGCCACGGACCGGTCGGGCCGAAGGTGCGATAGGACTTTCCTTTGTAGAACTGCGATTGAGGGAGTTGTACATCGCGGGCAGAAATATCGTTATTGACCACAAGCGCAGCGACATAGTCTGTGAGATTGTCCCAAGTAACATGGACCGGCCCATCGATTTTTTTGCCAAAAACGAGGCCGAGCTCAAGCTCATAGTCGAGCAGTTTGACGTGGGCGGGCCGAATGACATCTGTGTTGGGCGGCGCGATGCAGGACGATGCTTTGCGAAAGATCATATTGAATGTCTGTGTCTTCGGGTCGACGCCACTTTCAACCAGATGAGAGACATAGTTTGTGCCCTGGCAGACATATTGCTGGTTCTGTGTGACAGGTGAGAGAAGCGTCACATGATCAAGCGGGATATTGTTTTCCGTTCCGGCCGCTGCAATGTTTCGCGCTTCTGCTCGGCCGTCCCGGATGAAGTCACCGGTGGTCTCATAGGTGCCGACGAGTGGCGTCAGACCTCCATCCGCCACAACACCCCATCCGATGTTCCCATTCAATTCGTAGCGCGCAACATTGATTGCCATGGTGCATTTCTCTTTTCTTTGGATTTGGATATCTCTAGAGCCACGGACGGGCCTTGCGGCCGGTCATTGCTATCATCAGCTTTACCTTCTTGAAAGTGAAACTGGGGATGGTTCGGAGGTTGTGGATCGTTTCCAGGATGAAGCTGAAGCTGATGTGTGGCTTCGTAAACGTTGGGGGAAAGTCTTGACCCCACTGATACAGGCCTTGGGTGCTGAGCGGGTGATATCCGGTTTCATAGTCTGCTGTATACACATCACCGTCTGCGTAATGTTCGAACTTGAAACCGTCCTGGTCTGACCAATAGTCGAAGACCTGACTGCCGAGGATGTGGCGCCCGATTCCCCATTCGTGTTTGTGGCCCTTCTGCTTTAGCACTTGTTGGCCTAAGCCGACGGCATCCAGGTCGTGGACTTCAAATGCCGAATGTTCATATCCTTTGACCGGGTAGGTTCCCAGAACAATGGAGTGATGGTCAGCCGGGTGCTCTCCACGATCAAATCTGTTGAAGGCGAGGGCAGGTGTTCCATCATCAAGACAGAGAACGTCTGTGGAGATGAGCCCTAGTCGCGTTTTGTACCATTCCATTGATGTCTCGAAGTCGGGCGTCAGAACAGCTACGTGGCCAAGCCGTGCGATGTCAGGCGGTGTAAGGGGCGCGCGCTGTCCCTGATTGATGCGTACCTTCTCTTCTGGCGTGTTGTGTGCCCGCGCCTTCCTCATGGGTTGTTCTGTCTGAAGGGTGCGGTTGAAGAGGGCGTCAACCGTGAAACCATTGGGATCGGTGAGCCGGACTCGTTCGCCGCCGCCTGGGCCGTCAACAGTGTCTATTGTTACCTTGTCGTTGGCAGCAAGCGCCTCTAGGTCTTCGCGGCTTTTCATCTCGACACCCAGCCCCAGATAGGCTGCTTTAGGCGCTTTTTCGACGACGATGAAATAGGGGCTTGGCCCGGAACCGCGCGCATAAAGTCGCTCATCAGTCTGTTCTGCAATGACAAATCCGAAATCCTTGAAGAAGGCGGCCTGTTCGTTCAAATCAGGCTTTGCAAAACGCAGATAGGCTATGTCCCATGCTTTGGTGACGGGGGATGCGATCCTGTCTACTTTGCGGGGATCAACGGGAAGTGTTTCTTCCAGAGAGAAATCCATGTCGTTGGCTCCTGAACATCTGGGGACCACCTTTCTAGGAATGTAATACACATGAGGAATAAATCAATAATGATAATATAATCATAAAAACGAAGTTTTATAATACTGATAATCATTCTTATAAATTAGCCGGTCTGCTGACAGGGGTTGTCAGGGGGCTGTCAGTAATATCCTAAAACTGCGGAACCCACGGGAGAACGACGATGAGTAATGTCCTGACCAGCGAAGCGGAATTGCGCGAGCATTATCTAATGCCGGGTGCTGGACTGGTCGATAAGCAGCTCGACCACATTGAGAAACATGGTCAGTCGTTTATTGGCCTTTCGCCGTTCGTTTGTATCGGGACTGCGCGTGATGGTGCCCTGCCAGACGTCTCCCCACGGGGAGGGGAGCCGGGCTTTGTGAAAGTGCAGGATCCGAAAACTCTCCTCCTGCCAGATTGGCCCGGAAATAACCGTTTGGACTCCCTCACCAATATTGTTGCGTCTGCGGGTGTTGGGCTTTTGTTTTTCATCCCTGGCTTTAACGATTTGTTGCGTGTGAACGGGCGGGCTGAAATTTCTGTTGATCCTGAACACACCGGACTGTTTGAAATGCGCGGCCGGAACCCGCAGAGCGTGATGGTTATCAACGTGGAAGAGGTTTACCTCCACTGCACCAAGGCGCTTGTTCGGTCTGAACTTTGGAACGCAGATAAGCAGGTTGATCGCTCAGCGCTTCCATCGACCGGTACGATGTATCGCGATCAATTAGCACTCGACAAAGTGCCGCCAGAGGTCATTGATCAGGCGTTGGATGAGAGCGAGAGGAACGACATCTACTGACAAAAAAGGGACCCTGTTAGCCGCCGTTTCTTTTTCGAAGCAGAGATTTCAAAAATATCGCGCAACCCGCAACTGCACGAAATCATCGTCAGAGAATGAGAAGAGCAGGTCGCTTCGTGGCACGTTTTCAAAGATGCGTGCTTCCAGGCTAACAAAATAGTCATCGCCGAAGCGACGTTCTGCCTCGAGGGAGATGCTCGCGGCCTGCGTGTCCAAGTCCACGACAGAGGCAAGCAAAAGAGCGGTTGATGCTTCGTCGTTGGCTGTCCACCTCAGGCCAGCGACGGCATCGTTCGCGAAGGCATTGGCGTTGTTCGCGCCCCTGTCATCCCAGATGTACTCCGCAACAATGCCTAAATCGTTCGCGGTATCGAAAATTTGATAGAAAGTGTACTCAATGCCGCCGGTCGCCTGGATGCGTTCTTCGCCCAACTCGCGTCGCCAAAAGCCTTCAAATTTATAAAGCCATCCATCCATCGTGGCCTGAATGTCAATCGATGCTTGTTTGATTTGTGGATAAAGAGGGATGAGGACGGGATTGCCGCCAGAATCCAGGCCTGGAATGAACACGGGGTCGCGGCCTGTCCCCTGGAAATAAGCTATGCCAACATCCCAGTCTTCAAATGTGTTTGAGTAACGGGTTGCAAAGTCCAGATTCCGCCGTTTGTCTTTGCTGCCATACATGGTCTGGCTTTCGTCGACCGGAATATCAAACGCGGGGCGCCCCCCCCTACTCTGGAAGGTGCGTTCGCGGAAATAGGGAAGCAGGTAGAAATCAAAGATGCCGAAATCCTGCACCGTAGAGACCGATATCATCGGTTGCCCAAGCTTCTCCTCGCCGTCGAGGCTTTCAACCTGATCTGTCTGGTTAATGATGTCGACCAAGTGAGCAACTTCGGTGACACCCCAGAAAACTTTGTCGATCCCGACGCGAAATTCCCAATCGCCATTCACATAAGTGTATTTCAGCTCGCGTATGTCGGCGTGGGTTCTGTTATCATCGTTTTGATCAAGCCGCGCGAAGGGTTTGAAGACGATAAACTGGTCACCATTGTCCCAGAACAACTCAGCGGTCACCTCAAGGGCAACAGAACTGTTGAACTGTTTTTGTCCGGCAACATTCCCGCGATTTGGGAAGACCTGGAGCTCTGGTTCAACAAAACCTGTGACTTCAAATTCCGCTGCGGATAGCGGGGTGGTGAATGCAAAACCGCATGTGAGCGCACTTGCAATACAGGTCGATTGAAACTTCTTCATTTACCCCTCCCAGCAGGTCCAAAAAGGAGGCGGGCGTCGTATGGCACCCGCCTTCAAATGTCGTTGGAATTTTTACCGTGCGCGCTTTAGGGCGTTGGTGGTGAAATCAGATTCCGTCAGACCTGCCTGGAAAACAAAATCACTCCAGACAAGGCGCGTGTTTTTTCCAGTCTGATGGTTTTCCATGAACAAATCGTGGGCACGCCAGTATTTGCCTTCGTAAAGCCGGTAGTCGGTCAAGGTGAGGGTTTTCAGTAGCTGGTCCTTGCGGTCGTAATATTCAATCTTCCGCGGCTGGTAGTCGGTGGTGTCTGTCCAGGCGATCTGCCTGGTGTAGCCGGAATATTCATAAAGTGGTGCGCGCTCGGTTACATGACACATCCGCTCGCCACAGGCTTCGTCGCGTAGCCAGTTATATGAATACTTGCCGACTTCCTGTGATGAGAAATCTTCAAAGGCAAATTCGGAGCCCATGAACGGACCGGATTTATTGACCGATGAAATGCGCTTTACGCGCTTTACGGCTGGCAGGTACATCCACTGATCATCAGGATCCAAAATGTGGGCGTATGAGAGAAGTGCTGTGCCGTCCACGTCGCGGGGCTTGTCGAAGACGATCAGGCTCCAGTCGCCTTCATTTTCTTCTGTGATCTCCAATACAAGATTGCGCAGTTCCCGCTCACTGGTTTCACCATACGCGTTGGTGAGGATCATCCGCATGTTGGCAGATGTGTTGCCGAATCCGAGGTCGCGGCGTTCTGTCTCCTTGGCAATGGCGAGGCCCCTCGCTGCCGGGTCATCAGCACCCGGCAGGGTATCAAGTCCCGCCAACTCTTCTGCGATGGCTGTGGAGAAGCCGACAGGGACAATGACCAGCATGGCGGCAATTATCCAAGCCAATGCCAGGTTGTGTAGGTTCAGCGCGTTCTTCCGCATGGGCTGATTTTCCTCTTTCAGGTTTACCGTGAGACGCACGATAGGGTTAGCGTCGGGTATTGAAAAGCGAGTCATGATTGATCTCCCTTTATGCAGGTGCCGAGGCAGTAGGGCGCGCTTCTGCAGACCCAGGCTCCGCATCCGCTTGGGCGGTTTTATCTGTTTTCCGCTTGCCGTCCAGAGCGATAAGCAGCGCTGGCAGCAACAAGAAGTCGATGACGAGGGCGCAAGCGACGGTGACCGCCACCATGGTGCCCAACATTGCGTTTATCCGGAACGGAGAGTAGGCGAGAAGCGCGAACCCGACAATCAGCACAAAGGTGGATACCCACAGTGCGGTACCAACCGTTGAGAAGGCATAGCGCACGGCGTCCTCCGCCGACTTGCCTTGCTCCGCCCTCGCCCGCTGATATTTGGATAGGAAGTGGACGGTAGCGTCCACAATCAACCCCAAGGCGGTCGCAATCACGAAGGTGGCCCAGAATCCCACTTCAGTGCTGAACAGAGCCAGGATACCAAAAGCCGCGATAGGTGGGGTGAGGTTTGGCACAAGGGAAATGATCCCCAGTTTCAAATCCCGTAGTGCCAGCATCAGACAGCCGGAGATAAGCAGGAGCGCGATACCGGTCCCCACTGTCATGGCTTCAAAATTGCTAATGCCAATGAAGGAGAACATGACGGCCTGGCCTGCTGGGTATGCGTACATGGTTTCGGGCGCGTTCTCTCTTAGCCAGGCTTCGCCGCGATCAATAATGCCCTTCATCTCTTCTGTTGAAACGTCGGTCAAGGTGATGGTGAGCTTCGTTGCCGACTTGTCGACATTGATCTGGTCATTCAGATCAAGGCCATAGGGAAGTGACATTTCATAAAGCAGCAGGAATTGGGCTGCGCTTTGTCGATCTTCCGGCACGCGGTAGTAGCTCTCGTCATCACCGTGCATGCTTTTGTTTACACGCTTAATAACGTCGGAGAATGTCGCCACGTGCACAACTTCGGGCTGCTCACGGAACCAGTTGGCAAAGGCTTCCAGGCGCTCCAGATATTCCGGGTCGGAGATGCCGCCCGGGTCGCCTGAATAGAGCGAATAGCTGATTTGGTAGATGCCTGTCAGATTGTCTGACGCCCAGTCGCTTGCGACGCGGAATTCCACACGGTCATCGAAATATTCCACAAACCGGTCGTTGAAGGTGAATTGCGGCAGGAGTGAAGCAAAGCCGATCAGGATCGCGGTCATGCCGATCAGGATCTTCCGTCGGTTGCCAATCACCATTTCGCCGAAGCGTTCCATAAAGGCCGACTGACGGCTCAAGGAACCCTTCGCGGATATGGGAAGGATGGACAAAAGGGCTGGTAGGAAGGAAACGGAAAGCACCCAAGCGACCAAAGCACCGACGGCAGCGGCATTGCCGAGGTCGCGGAAGGGCGGGGCGTCGGAGAAGTTGAGGCTCGCGAAACCAATGGCCGTCGTCACCGATGTAAGGAACACGGGCTGGAAGTTTACCCGAAGGCTTTCGACTATCGCCTCGCGTTTGGCCATGCCTTTTTGCATCGACACAAGCGCTGTCACCAGTATGTGTATGGAATCCGCGACGGCAACCGTCAGAATGATGGTGGGGGCGCCGGAGGAGGGAGGCGTTAGTCTGACGCCCATCCACCCCATCACAAAACCCATGGCAGCCGCCGCAGAGAGGCCAACCACGATGAGGGTCGCGATTGTGCCGCTGATCGACCGAATGAGGAACCAGACAGTCAGAGCGAGTACGAGATACATGCCTGGCGTCAGTGTTTGGAGGTCGCGTGTTGCTGCTTCTGAGAAGGAAGTAGAGAGCATCACTGAGCCTGTCAGCTCAATGCGGATATCCGGGAAACGTTCGCGAATATCTGCGACGATGGCTCGTGCGTGAGCGACCGGGGCTGCGGTAGCTGTGATGTCGTCGCGGGGGATTTTAAGGGTCGCAAAGATCGCCGTTGTTGTGCCGTCATCGGAGATGATACGTTTGGCAATCGCAGGTTCGGTTGTGCCAATACGCAAAACTTCGTCGGGATCGACTTCCGCAGGATCGACAACGAGATCGCGCACGAGAAGGTCATCTTCAAAAGCCCGCGTGTGTTGGTAGTTGGTGAGACTGTCTACCCGAATAGAGTAGGGCGTTTGCCATGCGCGTTCTGTAATTTCTTTTATGATTGCCAGAATTTCAGGATCAGTGGCTTTTCCTTCATTTGGACGGAGAACCCACAACAGCGTGTCCGGGCTGGTATAGGTGCGTTCCATTTGTTCAAACGCTTTGAGGTTTGGATTTTCATCCGTAAAGAAGTAGCGATAGTCATTTGAGAATTTGATGTATTGTCCGCCGGATGCCATAGCCATTGCACCCGCGACGGTTGCGAGAACAACGAGCCAACGCAGTTTTATAATCCAATTTGCGTAGGTGGTGACCCATCCATTATTCATGATGCAAGCCCTTCTTTGGGACCACGCGTACTGTTGTCAGTGGTCCGCAGACTGTTGAGGTATTGATAAAATGCTTCAAAACTTAGGTTGCCAACTTCAGTGCATTGAGCTGTTTTGATCAGTCCAATTGTTCCTTGGTGGGTGGCAATAATCATTGTTGCAGCAGCCTCGGCAGATATGTCTTTGCGCACCTGTCCATTTTCCTGACCTGTGCGTAGGGCATCGGCGATTGCTGTTCGCCATTCGACATGCACACCATTGAGGTAGGTGCGAAAATCTTCGTCGAGCCCGGACATCTCCTGGCTGAGGTTCTGCATTGGGCACCCACGTCGCACATCGGAGAGGATTTCGCCATTGACGTGTCGCTGAAGGATTGTAAGCAGGGTATCGATTGGGTTGTCAGCTTTTGCCAGCGGCGTCAGCCAATTTGCTTCCATAAATCGGTCTATATTGTCGACGATGGCCGCAAGGCCCAGCGCGTGTTTGTCGGGGAAGTGGTGATAGAGGGAGCCTTTGGTGCATCCGGCGGTCTTCAGAATGTCGTTCAGGCTGGCGGCGCGGTATCCATGCTGATGAATTTCATCAAAGGCGGCTTCCAAAAGCGCCTGACGCGTGCGTTCGCCGCGTATTTGGCGCGCATCCTCGCTTTTTTCAGCTGGGATTGTCTTTGGTACTTGTGTCACAGTCCCTCCCTCCACAAACCGACCGGTTGGTCTAATATCTATGTGCCCTTGCGTAAGCGTCAAGAGCCGCTGGTCCAAAATAACTATTCAAGGATTTGGACTATCTGTTTTGCGGGTATTTCCCAACGGTTTTGCTTTGTTTCCCCGGGTCCGCCAATCATTGAAAATGCGTTCGCTTAGTTAAATTATAATATGCGCATATAATAATATCAAGGATCGGCGATAGAAACGGACGAAAAAATGGTTCCTGGGTGATAGTGGCTGCGCTAAACAGCCTGTTGAGCTTGGGCTCTGCGTCGTTTTTGAGTCAGATCACGGATGACAGGCTCCATCACCTCTTCGTGGAACTTGTCGCAGCCGATGCAGAGATTGGCAAAGGGGGTGCCATTGGGCAGTTCGGTGTGTGAGGCCTGATGGAACTTCTCCTCCGACCAACCTTGAGTGAGCCCCATCTTGTCGGGCGCGCCTTGGTTCAGCGCTTCAAACACTGGATGGCCTTTCAAACTCTCTAGGATGTCGATCAGGGGTTCTTCCGTGACGTTTCCTATTGGGACCTTCGTTTTGAGGCAACAGGGAAACACTGATCCGTCGGGCTCAATGGCAACTTCTGAACCGGCCAGCCCATGGTTGAGGAAGTTTCGACCTCCTGAATGACGCGCACAGAAATTTGTATCCATGTCAGCTTTGGTGAGGGAATTTTCCCAGGCGCGCCCCCGCGGCCAAAGTTCGCCGATCCATTGATCGGGCTGCGCCCCAAAGAAAAAGTAGAAAGGCCCCTGTTCGGTCAGGTAGTCCCGCCCGGTCGAGGCGTCGGGGACGGGTTGCATGCCAGCTGTTTCAAACATCGCCGCCAGCTTTTCCATCAGCGGGAGGCGCTTGTCGCCCTCCATGCCGACGTGGAAATCATCCATGCCCGCAATGGCGATCATCCAAACATTGCGTTCCAGCATCTCATCTAGAATTTTTGGTGTGACAAGATCACCGGTCGTCTGGATGGATATGTTGACGCCGCCCTTTCCATATTTTGCGTTCAGGGCGTCGAGGGCTGGGTAGAAGATGCGCTCGCGGACCGGATCAATAAGGACTTCGCCGCCGGCGAGAATGATGCGGCCGATGCGCTCTTCTGGTTTGCCCTCTGGTGTCAGATGTTTCGGGTCCTGATAGATCATCGTGCTGGGCAGGTTGCCGATCACCCGCTCAAAATGAGTGTCGCTCTCAACCAATACGTCCTCAAGGGCATCGCGGACATACGGGCGGAAGCGCGTGTCATAGCAATGCTTGCACCGGCGGTGACAGGCCCAGGTCAGGACGTAGTAAATCGATTCCATTGGTGCAGGCTCCTTAGATCATCTCCAAGGGTGAGCCTAGCGTCGCCCGGCGGTTTGTCTCTTCACAAATGCGAGAGAGGGGGGATCAATGCGGGCGGTCGCCATTGATGGTGACGCGCCGCATATGTCGCCGCTGGCCATGATAGTCGTTAAGGGCGAAGTGCTGAACGCAGCGATTGTCCCAGAAAGCCACGGCGCCTGGCGTCCAGCGGAAGCGGCAGGTGAACTGTTCTTGCGTGCAATGATCAAACAGGAAGTTTAGAAGCGGACGGCTTTCCCGACGGGTCATGTTCTTGAAATACATGGTGAAGGCCATGTTCACATAAAGCGCTTTGCGTCCGGTTTCTGGATGGGTGCGGACGACCGGGTGCTCAAACTTCGGCACGTCGTCATTGGCATTGTCTATATCCATTGAGGAACGCTTCATTGCCGAGTTCCCCCCTTGGCCATATTCCCGCTCCGCGGTATGGATGGCTACCATGCCGTCCAGCATCTCTTTCATACCGTCCGACAGAGCGTCATAGGCTCTATATTGGCTCGCAAAGAGTGTGTCGCCGCCATAGGCCGGAACTTCGATTGAGTGGAGGATGGAGCCCAATGCAGGTTCTTTCAGGAAAGACATGTCGGAATGCCAGCCACCGCCAAAGTTCACCTTGTCTTCCGGCTCTTTGATGATTTCCATCACTTCAGGGTGATCCTGCATGCCCTTCACATAAGGATGGACATTTAGAGATCCGAACCTACGGCCAAATGCTGTGTGTTTTTCAGGCGAAAGGTTTTGGTCGCGGAAGAAAATGACCTGGTGGTCCAGGAAAGCCTGATGGATGTCATCGAAGGTTTCATTGTCGAGATCTGCATCCAGGTCAGCGCCTGAAATCTCTGCTCCAAGCGCGCCGGAAACGGGTTGCACGTCAATATTCTTGTAACTCACTACTTCTCCTCCTGCGGTGTTGTTGCGCGCTCTCTTAGTTCGTCGCCGAAATCATGTTCCCACATTTCAGGAGATGTTGGATCAAGACCCGCCGCATCTGCAAGGGCAGCGATGAAGGTGCTGGCTTCGGTGAAAAAGACCACTACGAGGCCCAACAGCGCGATGTTAAACAGAACCGCTCTGATCTGATTGATCCGATATCCTGGCAGTGAGGTGAAAGCACGAAGAAGCATGCCGATATAACCGGCGATGGGTGTCAGCAGCATAGAATAGATAAAGGCAAGACCAACGGAGCCCAGTGCGGGGAACAGATACTCATAGGGCACGTTGGGCTGTCCCCAGCTTTCTCCCAAAAAATGCATGCCAGTCACTAGAGAGAAGCCCAGAATAATCTGAACACCCCGTTCCATCTGAGTCCAGATTGGATGGCTTGGGCTGATATCGAACGGCCGAAGAGTATCTTCTTGTGATTTACTTTCGTCGATCATCAGAAATCCTCTGTCTCAGCTGGGCGCTAACTGCGGACAGCATACCTTATTCTGGCGATGGTGCGACTCTGCTATGCGGTATGAAACGGTCAAGGGTGACAGCAAAGGCGGGAAGGGCAAAGATCGCTGAGATCATGTTGGCCATAAACATGAAGGCGAGCAATATCCCCATATCGGCCTGGAGCTTCAGGCTGGATGATGCCCAGGTCGCAACCCCACCGGCAAGCGTGAGCGCCGTAAACACAACCGCGACACCGATCTGTTCGAGGGCCAGCGTATAGGCTTCCTGAAGCGATTTGCCCTGTTCGAGAAAAATATTGAGTCGACTGTATATATAGAACGCATAGTCAACACCGATGCCCGTCGCCAGCACCAGCACGGGCAAGGTCGAAACCTTCAGGCCGATGCCGAGCCAGGTCATGAACCAATAGCCAAGGAAGGTGGCAAGGAGTAGAGGCATGCAGCAACAGATTACAGCGCGCCAATCTCTGTAAGCGATCAGGACGAGGACGATGATGGCGATGTAAACCCAAAGAAGCATGGGGAGTTCTGATGTCTCAATCACTTCGTTTGTCGCGGCCATAACGCCCACGCCACCCATGCCAAGCCGAATGTTGATGTCATCGCGCGCAACAAGTTCCTTATCAGTTGCGACAAAACTCTCCACTGCGGCGATGACCTGATCAATTGTTGTTGCGATATGATCGTCCATGTAAACGATGACCGGCAAAATGGTGCAGGTCTCATTCAGCAACCCTGAACTTGGTTCGATGTGTGATGTTGTGCGAATCAGATCGGACTGTGTTCGCGGGAGGTCCTGCCATTTCAAATTTCCTTCGCGCCAGATCGCGGAAACGGATCGGGCTGAGACAGGCAGGGACTGCACGGACGTGACGCCTGGCACGTGGTCCATGTGAGAGGAAAAGCGATCGACCAAACGCATGGTGGGGTAATCGACACAGCCATCGACAGGTGTTTCCACAACGATGATGAGGGCGTCGACGGAAATGGAAAAATCGGTGACAATTGAGGCTGTGTCTAGATTGTATCTTGAGCTTGGCCAAAGCTCCGAGAAACCTGGGACAAGGTCTCCAATGTGGCGCTCACGTGTCTGGTAAATCGCAGTTCCCAGGAGGATCACAAATGCCACCAGAACCAGCTTAGCATTCCTGGGTTTGGCGACGCGGGCGACAAATCTCATAGCGGCCTCGCGGCGAACCCGAACACGTCGATAGGTGAAGGCGTAAGTAGGGTTTGGCGGCAAGTAGCTGGCCAATAGGGGCAGCATGATGAGATTGGTGATGATCTTGAGGGCAACGCCTAGGGAGGCCATGATTGCCAGTTCTCTGATGACATCAATCGGGATGAGGTAAAGCGTGGAGAAGCCCACAAGGTCAGTCACGAGCGCCATGCTGCCGGGCACCAGCAATCTTGTGAATGTGAGTTTTGCCGCGTCCATCGAAGACGCGCCATCGCTGACTTCAGAGGCAATTAGATTGATTTGTTGAACGCCATGACTCACGCCGATGGCGTAGACCAGAAACGGCACCAGAACCGCAAGCGGGTCGAGGCCAAATCCCATAATGTTGAGAAGCCCAAATTGCCAGACGACAGAGATCAGTGAGCTGAAGATGGCCAAAAAGGCGAGCCAGACTGAACGGACATAGGCATAGACAGCCAGACCCGTCAGGAGAAATGCGTATCCGAAATAAAGGAACACATCTCCGGCGCCGTCAGCCAGGTCCCCAACAAATTTCGCGAAGCCGATAATCTCGATACGAACGCCATCGGACTGGAAAGGGGTGCGGACCTGTGCTTCAAGGCGGGCCGCCAGATCAAGATAATCGAGACGTTTTCGGGTAAGCGGGTCTATCTCCTGGAGCTCAGCTATGACCAAGGCGCCGGAATTGTCGTTGGCGAATAGCGTGCCTTGGTGGCCCCCGTTCATGGCGCGGTCGCGGATGCCTTCAATGTCCTCCGGTGTCAGACCATCTGGCGTGATGCGGCTGGGAATGACCTGTTGTGACTCGATGCCATATTCGGTGTTTTCCGTGACCCGTGTTGTTGGTGCCCAAAGAGAGCGCACTTTTGTGCGTCGCACACCAGGCAAAAAAGTGATCTCTTCTGTCACGGCGTGCAACGTTTTCAAGAAATCTGGTTGCCAAATATCCCCACTCTCAGCGCGGACAGCGACGAGCACCAGATTGGCGCCTGGCACCTCGTCCTGATATTCAAAGAATGTCTGGATATAGGGATGTTCCGTAGGGACCTGCTTGAAAAATCCAGCGTCCATGCGCAACTGAGTTGCGTAGACTCCCATCGCAATTGTGAACGCCGCGAGGGCCAACAAGATTACCAATCGCAGCTTGAAGACTGCTAACTCAACAAATTTCACTCGGTCCCCTCCCCAGCACTCGAAAGTGCAGCACCGTCAAAACGCCCTGGTAAACCGGCCAATTTGTGACTGGTCAATGTCAGCGCACTGAGGCACTCTTAGTAAAACATATTTATCTGTTGGGGGAGAGTGTTGTGAAGGTTTTAAGTGTTTCTTTAGTGGTCGGCTTTTGTTGGTCCGGCGCCGCCGTCGCAGGTGTGCCTGAATCCGAGGCCGCGAGGTTGGGGCAGGACCTAACGCCGATTGGTGCTGAAAAGTCGGGAAATGCGGATGGATCTATTCCAGCGTGGGATGGAGGGTTAACTGCGGTGCCAGAGGGAGTCGCTTTTGTCGGGGGGCATTATCCTGATCCCTTCCCTAATGATGCTCCTGTCGCGACAATAACGAGCGCGAATGCAGAAGACTATGCATTGCTTCTGACCGATGGGCAGCGCGCCATGTTCGACCGTTATCCGTCCTATAAAATGGACGTGTATGAAACGCGCAGAACCTGTTCGTTTCCCGATAGTGTCTACGACGCGACCCGAGCCAATGCTGTTAACGGCACTATTTCAGATGATGGTCGGCAGCTTTCAGGTGTTGTGCTCGGGGTGCCATTCCCTATTCCGCAAAGCGGTGTTGAGCTTGTTTGGAACCACAACCTTAGATTCCGCGGACATAAAGTGCGTCGCACGTTCGCATCGGCTGCGCCTTCACGTGCCGGGTCGTTTACACCTATTCGCGTGCAAGATGAGCTGGTGTTCTCATATGCAGATCCAGCACTTGGGTCGATTGATGAGTTGAACAATATTTCTTTGAAATATATCCAGGAAACATTGAGTCCGCCGCGTCGTGCCGGTCAGCTTCTTCTGGTTCACGAAACCATTGACCCAAATATTGCGGAGCGGAAATCCTGGCAGTACACCGTCGGTCGCACGGAGTCAGCGCCCAACGTGCAGCGCACGACGGCGGTCTCCTATGACAGCCCCCAGATTTATTCTGATGCCATGTCGACCGCTGACAATTTCGACATGTTCTCCGGCCCACCTGATCGCTATGACTGGACGCTGCTCGGCAAAGAAGAGAAGTATATTGCGTATAACTCCTATCGGCTGAGTTCACCGAGCCTGACATATGAGGATGTTGTGCAAGCCGGGCACCTCAATCAGGATTATGTGCGCTACGAACGGCACCGTGTTTGGGCTGTTGAGGCGACATTGAAACCAACGACCCGGCACGTTTATTCCAGGCGTACAAATTACTTTGATGAAGACAGTTGGAACCTCGCCTCGAGCAATCTCTACGATGCACGCGGTGGTCTCTGGCGGGTACAGGAAGCACATCTGATGCAGTATTATGATGTGCCAACCTGCTTTAACGCATCCGATGTGGTCTACGATCTGATCGAGGGTCGCTATGTCGTGCAGAATTTGAAGAACGAAGAAAAGGGCATTGATTTTGCGGCGAACGATCTGATCGAGTCGTCGTTCGTTCCGCAGGAGCTGCGTCGTCGGATTACCCGCCGATAAAATCTCAGCACTGGAAACTAAGAGAGGCCGGGTCAGACACAGACGCGGCCTCTTTGATGTTGCGGTTCCCTTGTGTCGCATTTCCGGACGCTGAACCGGGACCACTTCAGCTGGAAATGCTTTTAGGGCGCTTCGTTTGAGAAGATGATGGTCCCTGAGGCGCCGAACATGCCGCCGACACCGTGGGACACGGAGAGTTTGGCACCGTCGACCTGTGCCGGTGCGCTTCCGCGCAGCTGGCGCACACTTTCCTGGAGTGCATACATGCCGTACATGCCGGAGTGCATATAGGAGAGGCCGCCGCCATTGGTGTTCAGTGGCAGTTTGCCACCAGGTGCTGTGTTGCGCTCCCAGATGAAGTCTGCTGCCTCTCCAGGTTTGCAGAACCCCAAATCCTCAAGCCCATAAAACGGTAGATGCGCGAAGGCGTCATAAATCATGAGATGGTCAACATCATTGTGGGTGATGCCTGCTTCAGTAAACGCTTGTGTTCCTGAGACTCGGAAGGCCTTGGACGATGTAAAGTCTTCCATTTGACTGATCATGGGGGTTTCGACACTTTCGCCTGTGCCCAAGATGTAAACCGGTTTCTGTGGCATGTCCTTTGCGCGATCAGCGTTAGTGAGAATGAGCGCGCCGCCGCCGTCGGTGACTAGACAGCACATAAGGAGCCGGAACGGGTAGGCGATCATGCGGCTGTTCAGAACATCATCGACAGTGATTGGGTCTCTAAAGCTTGCGCGCGGATTCATCGCCGCCCATTCCCGCTGAACAACCGCAACATTGGCGAATTGTTCCTCTGTCACTCCCCGTTCTTTCATGTAGCGCAGCACTGGAATGGTGAACATGGTAGGCGGGTTGGTGACGCCATAGGGCAATTCAAACTGTCCCTGGAGGCTTTGAGGAGAGCGGGCAAAGCGCCTGGCGCCGACGCGGCTTCGACCCGACTCCGCATGGGTGATGAGCACTGTTGAACAGAGGCCTTCATTGATGGCCGCCGCTGCGTGGCGTACGTGGAGCATGAAGGAACAGCCGCCGACGCTCGTCCCGTCCACCCATTTTGGCGTAATGCCCAGATAGTGCGCGGTTTCGGTTGGGCTTTCTCCTGCTGTGGCAACACCATCAATGTCGGAGGGCTTCAACCCAGCGTCGGCCATGGCATTGAGCGCGGCGTCCGCATGAAGCGCGATCTGAGACATGTCTGGGATTTTGCCGAGTTCAGTGGTTTCCGCCGCCCCGACAATGGCAATTGATTTTTGTTTCATGTGTCTCACGCTCCCGCTGGCTTAAACTTCGGCAAGCTGACCGTGTCGCTTGCTTTCTCGAAGGTGACTTCTAGCGGCATATCCAAGACAAGAGCCTCTGGGGTTTGCGGGCAATCGACGATGTTGGTCATCATCCGTGGCCCCTCAGCGAGCTCAACCACGGCGATGGAATGCGGTTCGTCGCCAAAGTCCGGGCGGGGTCTGTGATTGATGACATAGGAATAGAGCGTGGCTTTGCCGCTGGCTGTTTTCACTGTCACATTGCGCGAGCCGCAGGCTGGGCAAAAGGGGCGCGGTGGGAAATAGCTTTTTGAGCACTCATCGCATGATTGCAGGCGAAGTTCGCCCGAACGACACCCTTCCCAAAAATGTTCCGTCTCCGGGGTTGGTTCTGGCAACGGGCGCTTGAATTCAGCCATGTCACTGCTCCCTATGGTCTGGTTTTTGTTGGCGGGAGCATAGCGGGCAGGGTGTGTTTGGCAAACAGGCAAGCGACACGATGTGTCGTGCCGATGCTGGACGTAGTGTGTCGCAGCGTTACTTAAAGAAAGCGAAGGAAGAGAGAGGTTCGCGCTCCGCAACCAGTGTGTTTACTGATGCCGTTTCGTCGGCATAACCGAGCGACATGCCGCAGACGACATATTCTTCATCTGGAATGTCGAGAACGTCTTTCGTCACCTTCCAGAATTGATTCCAGGCGCCCTGCGCGCATGTATCTAGGCCTCTCGCGGTGGCTGAGAGCATAAGGGTTTGCATAAACATGCCAATGTCGAGCCAGCTTGTGCGGTCCAGGTCCTTGTCGATGGTGAAGATGAGGCCGACGGGAGCGTCGAAGAACTTGTAATTTCGGCCCCATTGGTTCCAGTTGGCTTGTTTGTCGCCTTTGGGAATTTCGAGCAGCGTGTACATGTCTTTGCCCAATTTCCGCATGCGGGAAATGTAGGGCTCGATGCGCTTGCTGTTGGAGGGCCATTCCTTGCCGCCAGCTTCCGGGTTCGTCTCGCGATAGGCCAGCAACTCTTCCGATAGGCGGTCGCGTGTTTCGCCCATGGCAATATAGACCGTCCAAGGCTGCACATTGGTGCCAGAGGGTGACCTGGAGGCTTGGAGCAGCAGCTCTTCCACCAATTCTTTGGGTACAGGTGTGTTTTTAAAGGCGCGCACAGAGCGACGCGTGTCGAGCGCAATATCAAGATCCATGGAACCACCCCAAAATTTGTTGCCAACGAGATAGCATGCTCTCCGGCCTGGGTGAACAGCGGAGACGGTCTTTATGAATTTCAAGACAGATTGCCTATGCCCTAATACCATATGATGCAACGCGTTGGGGGGGATGGATGGCGTCATCGGCAATTTCAGATTTGCCGGACAGATTTCTGTTCTATTGGGACCAGAAGCTGGTGCGTTTGCTTGGTGGTCTGGCGTGATCGTCGCAGTGGTTTCGTTTCTGTCTTTTCTTGGGCTTGCTCAGGGGTTTGGCATTTACGCCCTCATATACAGCGTCGCCGTTCCAGATCTGGATCGAACTTTGGGGATGGACCCCTACACGTGGGCGGCTTTTGTCACTTGGCTATTGACCGGATTTGGCATTAGTGCCTCATCGATCGCGCTTGCACATGATGTGAGAGATTTAAGGGAAATTGCCCTGGTGATTGGCCGGGACCAGGACGATCTAATGGATGATTGGGTGACCACCTTGCGGGCGAAAATATTCCGAGGACGTGTATTTGCCATCGTCTTTTTCACAATCGGTCTAGCGATTGTTGTGAACAATATTCCTGGTGCCACTGATCTATTTGGGCTTAATGAGCCTGAACAATATCCCTGGTTCCTAGTGTTCGTGCCCCTAAACTTCGCACTTATAGGCAAGGGGGTTTATTACACGATTGTGGAGGATCGGTTTAGCCGTGAAACACGCAATGCCTCACTCCAAATTGACCTTCTTCACCCTGAACGATTGGCGCCCTTTACCCGTGCGGCGCTGCGCCGATCTCTTTTGTGGATTGTGGGGACGTCCCTCTGTCTGCTCCTGTTTTTAAATGACGCGGTCAGTCCTGCTGGCATCCTTCCCTTTGTGGTCGCCATCATGGTTGTTGCCTGCCTCGCTTTGGTCGCACCTCTCACCGGCATTCACCGGAAAATCTCAGCTGCTAAGAAGGACGAGCTTCGCGCTGTGCGAACATCCATCGCCAAGTTTCGCGACGAGGTGTTGCATGTCACGAACCCGACAAAATCCAACGACGCAGCGCATCGATTGACGGGTTTGGTCGCCTATGAAGCGCGTCTGGAGAAAACATCCGAATGGCCGATTGATCTGCCGACGCTCGGCACGTTTTCATTTTACCTGGCGATCCCTGTGATCTCCTGGGTCGGTGGGGCGCTGATGGAGCGGGTGATCGACGTTCTGATTTGAACGCTGACCATTGCGCTCATAATCCTAAGACGGCCTTTGCCATGATGTTGCGCTGAATCTCGTTCGACCCTGCATAGATGGGGCCGGCACGATCATTCAAATATTTAGGCATGACGGTCGTTCCATAGTCCGGTCCAATCGCCGTTTCGTTGGCGCTCACTGCGGGAGCCTCGAGGACCGGCCCACCGGGGCTCGTCATGTGCGGTTGGAAGGGGGCTATATAGTGATGCATGGCTTCAACGGCGAGTTCCGTGATCCGATTGCTCATTTCCGTTCCGCGGGTCTTGAGCATGGAGCTTGCGGCCCCTGGTGCTCCGCCCTGGGACAGTTCTGAGAGGACGCGGTGCTCGGTGAACTCGATAGCGGTAATGTCGATCTCCGCCTGATCCAGTTTCGCCCGGAATTCTGGGTTTGAGATGAGCGCAGACCCGTCGCGACCGCTCTCTGTCGCGGCCATGGTTCTTACTTTATTGAGGTGACCGTGCAGTTTTGGCGCGTAGGCATTTCCGCGCTCGAATTGCAGGAGATATTTCGCCACCGTCCAGCCGTCCCCAATTTTGCCGACGGCATTCTTCTTTGGAACGCGGACGTCCTCAAAGAAGATCTGGTTTTGAATATGTTCGCCGGTGAGCATCACGATGGGGTCGACGGTGATGCCCGGGGTGGTCATGTCGATCAGCAGGAAAGTGATGCCGCGCTGAGGGATGTCCGAATTATCGGTGCGCACAAGACAAAAAATCCAGTTTGCGTGCTGCGCATGGGTCGTCCAGATTTTGGTGCCGTTGCAGATGAAATCGTCGCCGTCTTCCACTGCCGCCATTTGCAGGCTGGCAAGGTCCGACCCCGAGCCCGGTTCGGAATAGCCCTGGCACCACCAGTCATCGCCGGAAAGAATACGTGGCAGGAAATAGTCTTTCTGTTCCTGATTGCCGTGTCCGATCAGAACAGGTCCACACATGCCGACGCCCATGGGAGAGAGGCTCGGCGTCTCTGCAGCGGCGCACTCACTTTGCCAGATATAGCGTTCAACAATGTCCCAGCCGGTGCCGCCATGCTCGACGGGCCAGCCAGGGGCGACCCAGCCTTGTGCGTGGAGCTTCTTGTGCCATTTCAGGGTCGTTTCATAATCTGAATAGACGCTGGTCATGCCAGCACCGGCCTGTTTCAGATCATCCGTCATGGCGTCTGCGAGGAAGCTTCTCACTTCCTGCCTGAAGGCCTCATGTTTCGCACCTAATCCCAGTTTCATGGGTTTCTCCCTGAAAAATTTTGATTGCGAAGGAGAGTAGGGGAGAGGGCACCTGAGTCAATCTTGGGGAACAGGTACTTTTCGTATGTCTATTTGAGAAGCTCCAGAGCCTTGTTACGCGCTGCGTCAAGCAGGGCCTTTGACAGATCATCGTCGTTCGTGGCGCGGGCTATGGAGAAGCCGCCAATGCTCAGAACCACTGCAGCCAATGCTTCCTGGGTCGGACGTGAGCCTGGTTTTGGCGTGGTGCCGGTTCGTGTTCGGTCATATTCGTGAGCGAGTTCCAGGATTTTTTTGTGTCCGCGTCTTTTGCCGGTTTCACGCCTGAGCGGATAACATCGCTTGGAAATGCCGTTTGCGTTTTTCGCGGCCGGAAGTCCGCCGGAGGCTATCTTGTGGGGCGGGGCAGTTTTCAGTCGCAGATTTGGCCGTTGCAGCGCTCCTCTCAATCACGGCGAATCCGGATCACCCGGATATGAAGCGCCCAGAGCCGATGTTCAACACGACCCGTGCCTGGATGGATCGGTGGAAAGATCATCCGGGGACCCGCTGGATCAATGAGATGTATGCAAAGCGCCGTCCAGCCTAAGCAACAGGGTTTTTTCACGTTCCCCATTGGCGTTTGCGCCAAACTCGCTTACATGAAGGGCGCGCCCCGGCATTTCTGCTCGGTGGGCGCGTTTTCTTTTGGGCTGGGGTATGGCCGGAAATTCAGAGAGCGAGATGCAAGAAGATGACGATCTTCCTGCGTTGAAGGCAACGACACCGGAGGAACGCAAACGGGCTTTTGGTGTCCTGTTTGTGTGTCTTTTGTCGCTGGGCATGGGGCAGTCGCTGTTTTTCGCTGTGCTGCCGCCGATCGCGCGTGAACTTGGCATGAGCGAGTTCGAGACGACCATGATCTTCTCGCTCTCAGCCCTGCTTTGGACACTGACCAGTGCTTTCTGGGGAACACGATCTGATCTTGTTGGCCGCAAACCCATCATTCTGATGGGACTCATAGGTTTTGGGGTTTCGACGCTCGGCTTTGCCCTTGTGGTTATGGTTGGCCTTTGGGGCTGGGTCTCCCTGGCGCTCATGTTCCCGCTTCTAATTTCTGTTCGCGCTATTTTCGGGACCTTCGGGTCCGGGACAATGCCAGCTTCACAGGCCTATGTGGCAGACCGGACCAGCCGGGCTGAACGGGCATCTGGCGTGGCTTCCATTGGGGCGGCCTTCGGCATGGGCACGGTTGTTGGACCTGGCTTTGCAGCTGCATTGGCGACTTTCCACATCTTGGCGCCCTTCTTTGCGGTTTCTGCGCTCGCTTTTGGTGGCGCCTTTTTCATCTGGCTCTTATTGCCTGAGCGCACGACACCGCGCAAAAAGCTGGCGGAAAAGCAAAAACAGCGCCGCAGATTGAAACTTACCGACCCGCGTGTGCTGCCCTGGCTGGTGCTGGGTGTGGTTCTGTCGCTTGGGCAGTCCATCACCATGCAACTGGTCGCCTTCTACTATATGGACACGTTCAATGTAGAAGGGGATGAGGCGACCCAGCTGGTCAGTGTTGGTCTGATGGCCATGGCCATGGCGACCATTTTCGCGCAGATGGTCCTGATTCAGAGGTTCGACTTGTCCGTTCAGTTCCTGTTGCGGATAGGAGCGGCGGTCATGATCGGCTCGTTCGGCCTTCTGATCATTGCCAATTCCTATGGCATGTTTGTTTCGGCGCTGGCTATGGCCGGTGTTGGCTTTGGTCTTTTGCGTCCAGGCTTGATGGCGGGCGCTTCTCTTTCCGTATCACCGCGCGATCAGGGGGCTATCGCAGGTCTCATTGGATCTACGGCAGCGACGGGCCACATCCTCAACCCCTTCATCGGGGTGCCACTCCTGGAAGTGATGCCGCAGGCCCCATTCATTTTCGCCATGGGCCTTATGGTCATCATTCTGCTGATGGCGATGTTCCATCCCATGGTACGGCGCATTCAGGCGAATGTTGAAGAGGATGAAGACGCAGAGCTTCATCCCCATTGAAACCGCGAATTTGAGGAGACTAGGGCTGATCTGACGGGACGATCTGTACTCGGCCGTCCTCCCGGATTTGATCTAGGATCCACAGGGTGTCTCAGCCTGGTTTGATTCACTATGGACCGCGGCTCGGAGGCCAGGGTGACATCAGTGTTGTGTCAAGCGGCAGCTGTGCTTTGTGTGCTCTTTGCGGAAAGGGTGCCCTTGGCTTCCCAATCCGCCATCAAAGTGCCCACTGCGGATGCAAAGGCGACCGGCTGATCTAGCATGATGTGATGCTGAGCAAAGGGGACAGTGAAAATTGGCGCTTCAGGGCGCAGTCCCCGCATAAAGGCCATGGTCTCAAGGTCGTGGTCTTTTGAGATGTCGCCATACATGACCCCGACAGGGCAAGCGAGGTTTTTGAACATGTCTTCATGCTCTTCCCCACCCATGCGCAGGCCATTGAAGGCGAAGGGGTCGAACTTCCAGCTCCAGCCATTTTCGTCTGAGGGGCGGCGGCCTTCATTCTCACCGACTGTAACCTCTCGGAGTGAATGCTTGCCGATATAGTCTGTAATGAACTTGTTGGCGCATTCCTGAAGTGGGGCGAGGCGAAAGCGACCAAGAGCCGTCTCCAGGTCTGGATAGATTCGCGTCGGCCGCCGGGGCGCATCTCCCAGGAACCACTCCACCGCGTCGTGTTTCGGGCGGACTTTGAAGTCCGCTAGAATCACGCCACCGAGCTCTGCGCCATAAAGAGCGCCGGTAATGAGCGTGACGAAGCCGCCAAAACTGTGCCCCACGATGACGGGCCTTGGGCCAAGGCCCGCGTCAAATGCCACGGTCTTGATCGCATGGGCATAGGTTTCGCGGGTGTATTCATCCCGCCAATGGCTGTCCCCCATGCCGGGCAGGTCGATGGAGGCGACTTCGTAGCGATCGGTGAGAAGGGGCGCGATGAAATCAAACCAGCGCGCATGGGCGCCATTGCCGTGCACCAGGAGCAGACCAGGGCGGTTTTCAGCTTTCGAGGCCCATTTCCGGTAGTGGATTTGTGTGCCTTCTGATTCTACCCAGCGGGTTTCTGGTGTTTCTGCCAATACATCCTGAAACCAGCGGGGCTGATGGGTGATGAAGTCTTCTGCCGGGAGAGGTGGAATGTCTGGGCCCTGATTCTCGTATTCTTCTTCGCTCATGGGTGATCTCTTGAGTTGTGCTGGGCATGTGCGCTCCATTTTTAGGGGGTAAAAGTGGCGCCAGCGTCATTTTCGGTTGGGCTCAGTCCTATGGCCTGGACGGGTCCTTGTAAAGTGATCCAAAGGTTCATGGTTGATTGGGATATGGGGCTTTGAACGGGCTGTTGACAGGGGCGCTTCAGGGGCTTAGTTTCCGGCCAAATTTCAGACATTTACCGGCGATATGTCCGGGGCTGCAAGGCACCCGCTTATCCCGACCGAGCCCAAGGTAGAGCCTTATGAAAGTCCGTAACTCGTTGAAATCGCTCCGGGATCGCCATCGGGACAACCGTTTGGTCCGTCGCAAAGGCCGTCTTTACGTGATTAATAAGACAAACCGTCGCTTTAAAGCGCGCCAGGGTTGATCAAAAACTTGAGCTAAGCGGAGCTTTGGGCTGGGTATCTCGCTCGAACAGATCTTTGCGCCTTAATTTGATCGAAGATGGAAAGTATCTTTAAGAGGCCGCTCCTTTGGGAGGCGGCCTTTTATTTTGTCTTTTTTCAAGTCTTAGAACTTAGAGAGTATGGGGGGCCGATTTATGGCGATGATTGATGCCATTCTGTTTGATGTAGGCAATGTGTTGGTTCAATGGGACCCAAAGAATCTTTATCGCAAGCTCTTGCCTGACGAAGAGGCGGTGGAGCGCTTTCTGGGGGATGTGTGCACTCTGGAGTGGCATTCGGCCCATGATCAGGGAACCTCGTTTGAGGAGAACGCAGCGCTTCTAAAAGAAGCTCACCCAGACCACGCAGAGCTCATTGACCTTTGGGGCGCGCGCTATCTTGAAATGTCGCCTGGGGAAGTCGACGGCGTGAGCACGCTCATGGACCGTGCGGAGAGCGCAGGTCTTGAGTTTCATGGGCTCACCAACATGCCCTCATCCATCTATCCGTTGCTCACGGAAGCTTTTCCGCCAGTTGCCCGACTGAAGACCGTGGTGATTTCGGGAGATGAGAAAATTTGCAAACCGGACCTGGAAATTTATCGGCGTGCTGTTGGGCGCATGGGAACAGACCCGGCACGTACGCTTTATGTGGACGACACTTTGATAAATGCGAATGCCGCAACAGAGCTTGGCATGGTTTCGCATCACTTCACGGATGCTGCGGGCTTGGAAAATCATCTCGACGAGCTCGGTGTATTTGGAGCGGGCTGATGCGTGATGCTGTAATTTTTGACATGGGCAATGTGCTGATCGATTGGAACCCGCAAGCGGTTTATCAGCATCATTTTGCGGATAATCAGGAACAGGCGATGTTTTTTGCGGGGCTGTTTCCTCGCATGCACCACGCCGCTCATGACTCGCGAGATTCATTCACCGACGCGTTAGCGCCGCTGAAGACCCAAGAGCCTGAGATGGTGCATTTGATTGAGGTGTTTGAGCACCGATGGCATGAGTTTTTGCGGGGCCCCCTGACTGAGACGGTTGAGGTGCTGCATGGCTTGGTCGAGGCTGATGTGCCGCTCTACGGCCTGACCAACTGGCCGCACCAAACCTGGCCGCCTCGCCCTCCGGCTAGTGCGCCACAGGCTTACGATTTTCTGGACCATTTCGTCGATATTGTCGTGTCGGGCCAGGTGCAGATGCATAAGCCCAATGATGACATATACGACCATGCGCTTAAGCAGTTTGGTTTGCGGCCGGAGCAAGCGGTCTTTGTTGACGATTTGAGTGAAAACATTGAGACAGCGGATCGTTTGGGGCTGCATGGCATTCGGTTTACCAACGCGAAAGCACTTAGGGATGAACTGGAAGTCCTTGGCTTGCTTCAGAGCCGTTGATGGTCAAGAGTACACGTCCAGACCATGATAGCAGAGAGAACAGGTGAGATGACTGACCGGTTCATGATCTACGGTGCGACAGGGTATACTGGTAGACTGTTGGCGCGCTTGGCTCGCGACAAGGGCCTGTCTCCGATTATTGCGGGGCGAAGTGAGGCAAAGCTCAAAAGTCTCGCCAACCAATATGATGCAAAGTTTCGTGCTTTTGACCTTTCAGATCGCAAAGCTCTTGACGAGGCACTGGACGATGTTGATGTGGTCCTGCATGGGGCGGGGCCTTTTTCTGCCACGTCAAAGTCCATGGTTGATGCTTGTCTCCGGACCGGAACCCATTATCTGGACATCACGGGTGAGATAAGTGTCTTCGAAGCCTGCGCGCGTCGGGACGAGGCGGCAAAAGAAGTCGGCATCATGATTATGCCCGGTGTCGGCTTTGACGTGGTGCCGAGTGATTGCCTGGCTGCGCATATGAAGCGTCGGCTGCCTGATGCTACGGACCTTGTGCTCGGCATTTCAGGGATAGGAACGGCATCGCGGGGCACATCCAAGACAATGATTGAGAGCATTGGCGCGGGCACCCGGGTGCGTCGGGAAGGCCGGATCGTTTCGCTGGGGACTGCGCCCCAACGAGACATGAATTTTGGAGATGGCAACAAACCGTCGGTCGGTGTTGGCTGGGGTGATGTCTCCACGGCCTACCATTCCACCGGTATTCCCAACATCACCGTCTATTTTGAAGCAAGTCCTCAGCTGCAGCAGATGGCAGGCATGGGCGGTTTTATGCGCTTCATTTTGAGTCGGGGGTTCATGCAGCGTCGGCTCAAAGCAAGAGTTGATTCTGAACCTGATGGGCCAACGGAGCAGGAACGTGCAGCGGGCTCCAGTGTTCTGATTGGGGAGGCTAGCAACGAAGCCGGAGAGAAGGTTGTTTCCCGTCTTCGGACACCAGAGGGTTATTCGCTCACCATTCAGACCGGTCTCGACATTGTTCAGCGGGTGCTGGCAGGCGAGGCAAAGCCCGGTTTTCAAACACCATCTCGGCTTCTCGGACCCGACTACATCACGACATTTGATGGGTGCGTGCGTGAGGATTTGAACGCATAGACCTCGCGCAAGTGTGATTTTGAGCGCTTGCGGAATTTGTCTTGCACTCTATCTTGAAAAGCATGGAACTCCAACGCGCCCCTTTATTCTTGTTCATTGGACTGACCAGTTCGGCCCTTGTCCCTTTGGTGCATGCTGCTGAAGCTCCCAGTGTCGCTGAGATCGACGTGACACCCGCCACTGCAGCGTCTGTCAGGCTAGATCGCCTTTTCAGCCAGTTGGCGCAATCAAAGACGCCTGAAGATGCAAAGGTCGTAGAAGATCTGATCTGGGATGTCTGGAACCGATCCGGGAGCATCAGTGTCGATCTCTTGATGGACCGGGCGCTGCAGGCTTTGGCGGCTGGGAATTACGAAGATTCACTGACCTTTCTGGATGAAGTTGTCGATCTCGCGCCGGGATATTCTGAAGGCTGGAATAAGCGTGCGACGGTTCATTTTTTGCGCGATGATTATGCAAGCGCGTTGGGGGACCTGGAAGCGACGCTGGCGCTTGAGCCTCGGCATTTTGGTGCCATCGCAGGTCTTGCTTTGGTCCTGGAAGACTTAGGCGATAAGGAAGGCGCCCTTGATGCCTATCGCCGCGTTCTGGCGGTCTATCCATTTCTTGAAGGGGCTGGTGAGGCGGAGAGTCGGTTGACTGTGGAAATTGAAGGTCGGGGAATCTAACAATTGATTTGGATATTGGTTGCCGTTTTAGCTGTGCTTGGATTTGCATGGTTCAGCGTCCAGCGTACGGAACGCCGCTATGGGCAGCATGGGCATCTTGTCTCTGTTGACGGTGTGGATCTGCATTATGTCGATGTGGGCCCCGATGATCTGGCGGGTGAGACTAAAGCGCCTATCGTTCTCATTCATGGGGCGAGCGGAAATCTTCGTGATTTTGAAGCGAGCATTCTTCCAGAGCTTGCCAAGACACATCGTGTGCTGGCGTTTGACAGGCCGGGGCATGGATGGAGCGCGCGTCCGGATGTCGCTGATGCGCATGACCCGGCGCGCCAAGCGGCTTTGATCCATGCAGCGCTGAAGAAATTGGGTGTTAAACGCCCTGTGATGCTTGGGCATTCCTGGGGCGGCGCTGTGGCAACAGCCTATGCCACGCGTTTTGGACCTGATATGTCGGGGCTCCTGGTTTTGGCCGGTGCAACCCATCCCTGGAAAGGACCTGTCGCCTGGTACCACCGGGTACTTGCGAAACCGATCCTTGGGTCGATCTTTCTGTGGCTGGTTGTGGTGCCCTTCGGTCGATTGATGGCATCTGCTGGTGTGCAATCGACTTTCACGCCGGACAGTGCCCCGGAAGGCTATGAGGAGGCACTTGGTCTTTCGTTGCTCTTTCGACCAAACCACTTCCGAAACAATAGTGTGGATACGTCAAACTTGCGCATGCATCTCGCGCGCCAATCGACGCGGTACAACGAGATTAAAGTTCCGACGATTATTGTAACCGGAAATCGTGATCAGACAGTGATGGCCAAACTCCACTCCTATGCGCTGCACGAGCAGATTGCAGGGTCAGAGTTGATTAAGCTGCAGGGCGTCGGGCATATGCCGCACCATGTGCGACCTGACATTGTCATTGATGCGCTTGAGCGCCTCGCAAGCGGAAACGCGCCAGCGGCTGGCACCCATGTGTATCCGCCCCAGAGCGACGCACAAAAAGCTGCTGTGGCCTAGGCAATTGCTATTCGGGAATTGAGGCGGCGGTTGAGCCGACATAGGCGACGCGGAGCATGTTAGTGGCGCCCGGTGTTCCAAGTGGCACACCAGCCATGACCACAATGCGTTGGCCGGGCTGAGCAAAACCTTCCTTGAAGGCGATGTTGCAGGCACGGTCGACCATATCGTCCAGATCCTTAGCGTCTTCGGTCAGAACGCAGTGGACGCCCCACACGAGCGCCAGCTGCCGGGCTGTTTCCACAATCGGAGTTAGGACCACGATTGGAAGCTGAGGGCGTTCGCGTGCCGCGCGTAAGCCTGTTGAGCCGGAATTCGTCCAGCAGACGATGGCTGCAGCGTTCAGGGTATCGGCCACTGAATGGGCTGCGGCGCTGATGGCGTCAGCGCCGGTTGCTTCGGGCTGGGTCTCGCGGGCGTACATGATGCTTGGATAGGTTGGATCGGATTCCACCTGAGCGCCGATCCTGTTCATCATCTCAACCGCTTCTGCAGGGAAGTCGCCTGCAGCAGATTCAGCAGAGAGCATCACAGCGTCTGCGCCTTCAAACACGGCGGTGGCCACATCAGAAACTTCTGCCCGTGTTGGCAGGGGTGATGAGATCATGGATTCCAGCATCTGGGTGGCGACCACGACGGGCTTGCCGTTTCTGCGACACAGGCGGGTGATCTGTTTCTGCCAGCCCGGCACCTGCTCGATGGGGAGTTCCACGCCGAGGTCACCACGGGCAACCATCATGCCGTCAGCAATGTCTGCAATCTCTTGCAGATGGGTGAGAGCAAGTGGCTTTTCGATCTTGGCCATAATGGCCGCGCGCCCACGCGCAATCTTCCGGGCTTCTGCGACGTCTTCTGGCCGCTGGATGAAGGACAAAGCCAGCCAGTCCACGCCCAATTCCAGGGCGAGTTCCGCATCGTGCCGGTCCTTATCTGTGAGGGCGGTTAGCGGAAGCAATGTGTCTGGCAAGTTGACGCCCTTGCGATTGGAGAGTTTCCCTCCAACGGTGACTTCGGTAACGGCGTGGTCTTTTTGAACTTCCTTCACCCGCAACCGGATGCGCCCATCATCAAGCAGGAGTTGGCTGCCTTCTTCGATGGCTGTAAAGATTTCCGGATGAGGAACGCAGACGCGGGTCACGTCACCGGGCGTTTCATCCAGGTCGATCTGAAAGCTGTTTCCTGATTTCAGGTCTACACTGTCCTCTGCAAATGCGCCGACGCGAAGCTTGGGACCTTGAAGGTCCGCCAGAATGCCGATCGGGCGGCCCAGTTCTTCTTCTACGCCGCGCACCGTGCCGTGGACTTTGCGGAGGCCATCGGCATCCAGGTGGCTCATGTTGAGGCGGAACACATCTGCGCCCGTCGCAAAAAGCGTGCGGATCATTTCCGCTGAGCTTGAGGCAGGTCCAAGTGTTGCGATGATTTTGACGTTGCGGCGCCGCATGTTTGCTTTCGCTCCTTCTTCAACCACCGGGCTTCAACCACCGGGATTGGCCTCTCCGGTGGCCCTTGGGGAATAGTCCTTTCTTCTTGCGCCTCTTGACCCCGAAGGTCAAATGTCACGGGATCAAGACAGGTCACATTTCCTTAGCCTAGCTATGACCCGTCAATGCCTTGTTAAAATGGGGTCTTATTAAAGCGGAGGGAGCTTACGCGGAGACGAGGATTGCTCTGAAATCATTCACATTTGTGAGTGTGGGGCCCGTGGTGATCAGGTCCCCCAATGTCTGGAAGAAGGTGCCTGCGTCGTGGCCTGCGAGGGCCATTTCGGCATCAAGCCCCAGTCTTTTTGCGCGCGACAGGGTTCTTGATGAAATGACAGCGCCAGCCGGATCACTTGCCGCGCCCGACCCCCCGTCAATGCCGTCTGTGTCACAGGCAAGTGCGTGCACGTTGTGTTCACCCTGAAGTTCCAAAGCCAGTGCCAGAACAAATTCCTGGTTGGGGCCGCCTGCGCCGTGGTTTTCCCCTAGGGCCACGGTTGCCTCGCCGCCGGACAGGATGATCCGCGGAACGCCTGGATTGGTATGGGACCTGGCCATG
>Ga0189286_100104_pt1 | contig 55526 bp, 44 predicted proteins | sample UW69minimetaG_FD_130330 | JGI IMG/M metagenome (GOLD analysis project Ga0189286, IMG submission 130330) | Marine microbial communities from the Costa Rica Dome - UW69 mini metaG | ecosystem: Environmental > Aquatic > Marine > Oceanic > Photic zone | place: Costa Rica: the Eastern Pacific...
CGCTTCTTGGTCTGGTACTCAGCTTCGGAGAAAGTGATCTGATCCATGGTGGCAACGAATCCTATGCGGTTGGCGATGGCCATATTATCGCTGATTTTGAGACTTATTCAGAGTCTCCCTAAAGTAAATCAAGTCTTCGAAGTACTTTTTTAATTTAACTATTTGAAAATATTGATATTTAATGATTTTCTGTTTTTTTATGTACTGTGTTTAGACATGAATGCTTTAAATATATCAATATAATAATTACATATGCGCTGAATTTAATGCTTTGTTCAACTAAGCTGAAATGGATAAAGCTTCTAAAAAGGGAAACAGTTCAATGTCAGCAACTTATGATCTGAACGATCGTCCCGACTACGATCACCTTCTACAGACGATTGCCGATTACACCCTCAGTTATCGGATAAAAAGCAAAGAGGCCATGAATACCGCCCGAAATTGCCTGATGGATACATTAGGCTGTGGCCTGCTCGCCCTGCGATTCCCAGAGTGTACCAAACACCTCGGCCCATTGGTCGAGGGTACTGTCGTTCCGCACGGTGCCCGAGTTCCGGGAACGTCGTTCCGGCTGGATCCGGTGAAAGCCGCCTGGGATATCGGTTGCATCGTCCGCTGGCTGGACTACAACGATACCTGGCTTGCTGCCGAATGGGGCCACCCATCCGACAACCTGGGGGGCATTCTTGCGGTGGCTGACCACCTTTCCCAGAAACGGGTAGCGGAAGGCAAAGCGCCACTGGCCATGAAGGATGTGCTTGAAGCCATGATCATGGCCCATGAAATTCAGGGTGTATTGGCGCTGGAAAACTCCTTCAACAGGGTAGGACTGGATCACGTAGTACTGGTCAAAGTGGCGTCCACAGCCGTCACCGCGAAACTGATGGGCGCAAACCGGGAGCAGTTGCTGTCAGCGCTGTCCCACGCCTGGGTTGACGGCCAGTCGTTGCGAACCTATCGCCACGCGCCGAATGCGGGCTCTCGCAAATCCTGGGCGGCAGGCGACGCCACCTCACGCGCTGTGCGGCTGGCAGATATTGCCATGAGAGGGGAAATGGGTATCCCGAGTGCACTGACAGCGCCCCAGTGGGGCTTCTACGACGTGCTGTTCAGCAAAACCAACAAGGACCAGAAACTCAAGCCCGAGGACAAACGTCAGTTTTCGATGCCCCAGGATTTTGGCTCCTATGTGATGGAGAACATCCTGTTCAAGATTTCCTTCCCGGCAGAGTTTCACGCGCAGACAGCGGCGGAAGCAGCAGTCACGCTGCACCCCCATGTCAAAGACCGTCTGGAGGAAGTTGACCGCATTGTCATCACCACTCACGAGTCAGCCATCCGCATTATCTCCAAGCAGGGCAAACTCGCAAACGCCGCTGACAGGGACCACTGTCTGCAGTATATGACGGCGGTACCGCTGATCTTTGGCAGCCTGACTGCAGAACATTATGAAGACAGCTTCCATCAGGCTAACCCGGTCATCGACAGCATCCGGGAAAAGATGGAAGTGGTGGAAGATGAACGGTATACCCGCGAGTATCTGGAAGAGGACAAACGCTCAATCGCCAATGCCATCCAGGTGTTCTTCAAAGATGGCTCCAGTACGGACAAAGTCGCGGTTGAATACCCCATTGGTCACCGTCGCCGCCGAAAGGATGGGATCCCGCTCCTGGAAGACAAATTCTACAACAATCTGGCCACCCGCTTCCCTGGCCAGCGCTGCGAACAGATATTCCGGCTCTGCAAGGACCAGAAGGCCCTGGAAAGCACGTCTGTGCATGAGTTTGCTGAGCTTTTCGTAATATGACACTGATACGGAAACGTTACATATGTGTCAGTTTAGTTTACATGCCAGAGAATAGGCTCTCATAAGTGCTAGAAACATAAACAGTTATAATCATGGCACGAGCCATGCAGTAAGTACTCCTGTGTACGCGACGTACGTCAGATCTATGGAGTACTGATATGAAAAAGATAACAACCATTCTCGCAACAGGGCTGCTCTTTGGCGCCTGTTCCTGGGTTTCAGCGGCGCCTGTTCTCGCGATCAGCGACCAGGGTGGAGCGGCAGCCGGTCAGGCAGAGAGCGACTTCCTGGCCTCCCTTGGCAGTGGTTTCCTTACCGAAACCTTCGACGACAACACCTACTACACTCCCGGAACCCAGTCAGCCACTATTAATTCCCAGGCCGGCGTCGGTTCCTTTACCAGCGTGGCAGCTGGTTCGGGTGGTCTTTGTGACAGCGGCATCTACGACTGTGATAACGGCCTTGCGGTGCTGGATGCAGGCACAACCCCATTCAATGGCCGCTACTCCGTCTCCGGTAACAACTGGCTGGACAGTATGGATGCTCGGGAAATGAACATATCCTCGGTGGCAGGCTACAACGCCATAGGCTTCTACATGACAGATCCGAACGACGCTGGAGGTCGGTTCTCGATTGGCGGTGTAGATTTCAACTTCGGGAATATCTTCGGTTCTGCACTGGGTAACGGAAGTATTTTTTATATCACATTGTTCGATACTGAAGGCTTGGGCAGCGTTTCTATTTTCTCCAATAACGCCAATGACGGGTACGGCTTGGATAATGTAACCATCGGCATGGTAGCAGTTCCGGAGCCAGGTACATTGGCACTTTTATGTCTGGGACTTATTGGGCTGCTGATGGCGCGTAAACGGCAGAAAAAATAGCCTACTAAAAGAGGAAACTGGCGATTTGAGAACCGTGAATTGTCAGTTTCCTTTACACCGTGCCGGGTTTGTTTGCTCACCGGCGATTGCAGTTACGGAAATTTACAGTACACTGCTGTTCACGTAGCGCTGTATGTAGACGCACTGGATGCGTACTTTCATAGTTGCGAACAGCAAAAGGAGTTGGCGTGGCCCACGTCAGATTGTTCAGACACTACATTCATCTTCCGTATATCATTCTCGGCCTGATTGATTTTCTTGTGCTGGCGTTTGCCTTTGCGCTGGCCGTGTTTTTCCGCTATTTCGGCGACGTCTCCTTCTTCCTCGACAACCTGAGCTTTCTGTTGCCGTCAGCGGCTGTGTTTTCGGCAATCAACCTGCTGGTCATGGTAGCACTTGGTGTTCATCAATCCCGCCTGGAAGAGGGTATGTCGGGGATGATGTTGCGCACAATCCTGGCCCTGATGGTCAGTATTCCTCTGTGCGGATTTGCCCACCTGCTTAACAGCGAGTGGCTGTGGTACATCGGCACGAGCAGTGCATTGACCACTGGCTCAGTGTTCGGATTTTTCCTTTTGGGTATTGCTCGCCTCTTCTTTTTTGCCACCGTCGGCAAGGAAAGCTTCAAACGAAAGGTGCTGGTATTGGGAGCTGGCTTCCGCGCCAGGCAGATTCACGAGGATCTCAGAACGCCATTCAACCGCAAGGGCTTTATACTGACCGGTTTCGTGTCGCTGCCCGATGAACCGGTTGAGATCAGCAAAGACTACCTGCTGAACATTCCAACCACGCTTCAGCAATACATTCTCAAACACCCGGTCAATGAAATTGTGGTAGCTGTGGATGACCGCCGCAAAGGTCTGCCGATGGAAGATCTGCTGGAATGCAAAATGGAAGGAGTGCGGATTGTTGACGGCGCCGCGTTCTACGAAAGGGAGTCCAGAAAAGTGGCCCTGGAAATGGTGACTCGTGGCTGGTTAGTGTTTTCCGACGGGTTCACCGTCTCGTCTGTTTTTGGGGTTGGCAAACGTTCCCTCGACATATTGTCTGCCGGCCTTCTTTTGCTGGTCAGCATGCCGCTGATGCTGCTGACCGCCATAGCCATCAAGATCGAGGATGGCTTCAAAGCGAAGATATTTTACAGCCAGGAACGGGTGGGGCTTAACGGCCACGTTTTCAAGGTCCATAAATTCCGTTCGATGGTAACCGACGCCGAGAAAAACGGGGCGGTATGGGCCAGCAAGGATGACGCACGGGTTACGCGGGTAGGGGATTTTATCCGCAAGGTGCGGATTGACGAACTGCCACAAATTTTCAATGTGCTGAATGGTACTATGGCCTTCGTTGGCCCGCGCCCCGAAAGGCCGGTATTTGTAGAGCAGTTGTCGGAAAAGATTCCATTCTACAGTGAGCGTCATCGCGTCAAACCGGGTTTGACGGGCTGGGCCCAGCTTTGTTTTGCTTATGCGGACAATGAAGAGGACACTCGGGAAAAGCTCCGTTACGACCTTTACTACATCAAGAATCAAAGTCTGTTGCTTGATCTATTGATTATAATTCAGACAGTAGAAGTGGTATTGTTCAAGAAAGGATCAAGGTAGTTTCGGGGCCAGCTCTCCCCGAGACATGGAAACAGATATGGACCCAGAGAGGATTAACGATGTCATCGAAGTATTCACTGCAGGGACTCCTGCTGTCCCTCACGGCGGTAGCATTTGTTGCTGGTTGTGCCGGGCCTCAGTCTTCCTCTCAGGAAGCTATTAACCAGGCCCTGAGTCTTCAGACCTCAACGAGTGTTGACGAGTACGTACTTGGACCAACCGATGAAATCCAGATTTCAGTCTGGCGCAATGCAGATCTTAGCATGGTTGTGCCCGTACGACCGGACGGCAGAGTATCTATGCCGCTTATTGGTGATGTTCAGGCTACCGGGAAAACGCCGGAACAACTGGCGAATGAAATCGAGATTGGTCTCACCGGCTTCATCCGCGAACCCCAGGTAACCGTTGTGGTCAAGTCCATGGGCAGCCACGAGTTCAGCGACCGTGTGCGGGTAACCGGTGCCGTCAATCAGTCCATCTCCGTGCCCCACCGGTCCGGAATGACCGTTCTGGATCTGGTATTGAGTGCGGGAGGTGCAAATCCTTTTGCTCAGCTCAATAATGCCATGCTTTACCGCGCTTTAAACGACAGAATGGTGGCTATCCCGGTTCGCCTGGACGACATCCTTAACAAAGGTGACGTGTCAACCAACTACCGCATGCGGCCAGGGGATATCCTCACAGTCCCGGAACGGAATTTCTAAGATCAGTTGTAACTGTTATTCGAAGCAAACCGCGGAACCGGTCAATAGGTAAGACAGATGGCACTTCCACTAAGTCAGCTCCCTTCAGAAATGATCAGAGAGGTCCGGTCACGAAAATGGCTGGCCTTCCTGCTTTTTGCCATCATCAGTTTCGCCGTGCTGGGGGCAGGGTTTGTGTGGCCTTACAAATACCATTCGCAGGTTGTGATTTTTGTGGATGACCGGAATATCATTCGCCCGCTGATGGAAGGCAGTGCCGTAACGACCGAAATCAGCGAGCGCACTTCGGTGGTCAGGGAAATGCTTTGGTCCCGGGACGTTATGTCGAAAGTTGCCAGAGACGAGGAGATTTTCGGCCAGAATGCGGAACAACTCAGCAATGAGGCTCTGGAACGAAGGGTAGACATGCTTCGCTCCAATATGAATGTTCGTCCCCGTGGCGATAGTTACTTCAGTATTGGCTACACCTCCGAGTCGCCTATGAAGGCTTTCCTCATTGCCCAACGCCTTGGGCAGCTTTTCATCTCAGAAAATTCGGCAAGCAAGCGCAAGGAAAGCCGTAACGCCTATGACTTTATCGATAAACAGGTCAAGAATTACGAAGCCATTCTTGCCGAAGTTGAGCAAAAGCTGAAAAAGTTTCTTTCGGAGAATGTTGACGGAACAGAAGGCGAAGCTAATGCCCGAATGGCGAAGTTGCGTCGGGATCTTGAGCTGGCACAGTTGGAGCGCTCCGAGCTGGTGGCGCGGGCCGATTCGCTGGAGTCTGAACTTCAGAAAGTGGAGCCAATGCTCAGTCAGGGCCGCACGGCTGACGCCTATACCCGTCGAATCAGAGAGAAAGAAATTCAGCTTGATGACTTACGATTGCGATATCACGATACCTATCCGGACATCATTGCCCTGAAGGAACAGATTGCTGAACTGAAAAGACAACGGAGCAGAGCTGCCCAGAGCGGTACATTGGATCAGATCTCAACAGAAGGCGACCAGTTGGTCAATCCTCTGTACCAGGATATCAGCTCAGAGGTCGCGAAAACCCGTGCAGATATCCGCACTCAGGAGTCGCGTATCAACTCACTTCAGAGCCTGATTGCGGAGCAGGAAAAGCGCATGGAGCGTATCCAGGAAAACAAAGCTCAGTACTCCGAGCTTACCCGGGATATGGAAGTGAATGAGCAGATTTACAACGATTTGCTCAAGCGCCGTGAAAAAGCTCGGGTTTCCATGCATCTGGACATTGAAGGTCAGGGCCTCAATTTCCGCATCAATGAAACCGCCCAGTATCCGAGGGAGCCGTCCGGCCCACAGTTCCACCTGTTTGCGTCGGCAGGCCTGATTCTCGGAGCCCTGGCACCGTTTGGTCTGGCAGCTGGCGTGTTGCAGATTGACCCTCGGGTAAGGGCCCGTAAACAGCTTGAAGACGGTATTTGTTTGCCCGTGCTGGCTGAAATTCCCCAAGTAAGAACACCCTTCGAGAAACGCACAGATCGTTGGTTAACCATTTCAGTCTCTGTATGCGCTGTGCTGGTTGTCGCTGCCTATGGCGGTGTTGTTGGTGCAGCGTTGATGGGAGTCATTTGATGACAGAGCAAAAGCAGGACAGAGAAAGGAAAGAAATGGAAGCGGATGTCCGCCCTCATGATAAAACCTCACATGGGATCGACGTAAACGGAAGAGAGCAAGCCGGCGATCTGGAGAAACAGGGTAGGGCTTCCGATAGCGATCGCAAGAGCGGCTTTTCCCAATGGGAGGACTCTCGTATGTTGGTGCCCAGCTCGCTGGAGTTGGGCCCCGGCGCAGTTGATCGGTATGTTATCAGCAAACAGATCGTCAAGATGCAGGAGCCTCGCCGGCTCACCCGCGACGACATGGACGAGCGGCGCATCATTTATCCAGAATCCCAGAACCGGGTGCTGGTTAACCGGTTCCGCCACCTGCGCACGAAACTGCTGGAGGTGTCAGGCGGTAACAACTTTACCATGGTTGTCAGTGGCGCCTGTGAAGGCGCGGGAACGTCGTTTATGGCGCTCAACCTGGCAGCTGCGTTTGCGTTTGACCAGTCGAAAACCGCACTGATAATCGACTGTAATTTGCGCAATCCCACGCTGCATTCCCAGCTTGATCTGGCCGCCGAAACCGGCCTGACAGACTTCCTGGAAGACTCAGACTACGACATCGGTCGGATTATTTATCCCACAGGCATCCCGCGCCTTCGACTTATTCCCGCCGGCAGTCAACGCGAAACGCCAGGGGAATTCTTTACCTCATTCCGTATGAAGCAGTTCCTGCAGGCAATTCGGCGACGCTATCCAGACCGCTTCATAGTGTTGGATACTTCGCCTATCAGCGACTCGCCGGATGCCCGCATTCTGGGGGAGCTTTGTGATTATTCCATGCTTGTGGTACCCCACGGCCGGATTACCGCGACCGCAGCGGATAATGCAGCACAGGCCTTTAACCCTGAAAAGTTTGTGGGAGCTGTAATCAATGGCTGAAGTGCACGGATCAGGGAAGATCCGATGGGTTATCTCCATCGGCGTTGGCTGTCTGATGGCAGCTGGACCAGCTATGGGCGCTACTAACAGCCTTTCGGGGGGTATCGATAACCGCTTTTCGGACAATGCAGGTCGTGACTCGGCAAATGAACAGAGCGACCTGGAAACCCGGGTGAACCTGAACTTCCAGCACCTGAGCGATCCGGGGCAATGTACATCCTCGGTGGACATGGGGCTGGCTTATAGCTACTGGCATGGCGACGCCTATGATTCCAAAGTGTATACCAATGGCACCCTGCAAGGGCAGTGCGAACTGGCGAGAGGGTTGGTGTGGCAGGCTTTCAACACCGTTAGTCATGTTACACGGGACAACCGCAGATCAGACACCCAGGATAACCTGACCCGCAAAAACGTGTTCAGCACCGGCCCGGTGTACACCCTGCAATTAACGCAGGTCGACGAACTGCAGTTCTCTGCGGCCTACGATCAAACTGAGTTCGAAGAACGCGAAGTGCCAGACAGCGATCGTGTTTCCGGCACGGTTTCCTACAACCATAACTTTAGTGACACACTCCAGGGCGGCCTGTCTGCGAGTGCCCAACGCACAGAGCTCGATACTGGCGAGGAACTGGACCGCGAATCCGCCGTGGTGACCTTCAGCAAAGTATGGGCAACCACTCAGGTAAGCGGCTCGATCGGCAAAAATCGCCTTGAAACTCGACTGGGTAGCCAGGAGGTCTCCACTGACGGCATTACCGGTACGTTTAACCTGGTGCGCCAAATCAATCCCAGCAGCGAGCTTTTCCTGAGCGCCAACCGCAGGCTAACAGATCAGACGTCCACTCTGGGCCTTCGATTTGAGGACTTCAATTTCGACCTGACCGAATCCTCCGCCGTGGAAGTCACGGCTGCGAGGGCAGGGTATAACACTCGCTTCAGCGATGGCTCTGCCCTCAGCACTGAGCTATCTGTCAGTCGCAGTGATTATGTCCGAACGGGTAATCGCGAAGAACGGAGCGGTGTTAACCTGCGTTTTTCAAGACCAGTAACAGAGTTGCTCTCCTGGTTCACCAGCGCAGCCTACCAACACCAGCGCTTTGAAGATGAAGGCGCCGAGGATGACGTTGCCCAGCTGTCAGCAGGTCTTGATTATCAACTGAGTGCCAGAATGGACGTTCGATCCGCCATTGGTCATCGGCAAAAGACCAGCGACATTGAATCCAGGGAATATGACGAGAACTGGATTGCAGTTTCCCTTAACTATCGATTTTTCTGAGTAGGGGGACGTAGTGATGACGAACAATAACGATACTACCCGGATCGCCAACGCACTCACTATTGATGTGGAAGACTACTTCCAGGTGGCAGCCCTTGCCGAAGCAGTCGATCGTGAAGACTGGCATTCCATGGAATATCGGGTTGAAGCCAACACCCACCGCTTGCTGGAATTGCTTGAGCGACACGAAACCCGGGCGACGTTCTTTACCCTCGGCTGGGTAGCGGAAAAATCACCTGGGTTGGTTAGGGATATTCAGAAAGCCGGGCACGAAGTTGCCAGTCACGGCTACAGCCATCAGCTGATTTATAACCAGACGCCCGAGGTATTTCGCGAGGAAACCAGGCGTTCAAAAAAGATTCTTGAAGACATTACCGGTGAACCCATTACCGGATACCGTGCCGCAAGTTATTCCATCACCAATCAGTCACGCTGGGCGCTCGATATACTTGCCGAAGAAGGGTTCGTCTGGGATTCGTCCATATTCCCGGTGCACCACGACCGTTACGGGATGCCGGGCACGCCGCGTTGGCCCCATCGGCTCACAACCGATAACGGTCATGAACTGGCGGAGTTCCCCCTAAGCACCCTGAAGTTTCCCGGTTACACCCTGCCAATAGCCGGCGGTGGCTACTTCCGGTTGTTCCCGTATTGGTTCAGCCGCTGGGGCCTGGGCAGTATCAACCGGCAGGGCCAGCCGTTTGTATTCTACCTCCATCCCTGGGAAGTCGATCCCGGCCAGCCAAGACTGGACGTAAAGTGGTTCTCCCGGTTCCGACACTACAACAACCTCGATGTGTGTGAACAGAGGCTTGAACAGTTGTTAGGCCATTTTCGGTTTACCGCCATGGGAGATGTGCTGAGAAACCTGAAACTGCTTGAAAAGGAACCGTCGGGAATAGCCGGGCAAGAGAAAATGGAATTTACATCGCCATGCTAGTCCTATTGTTCTGGCTTTCCCTGTTACTTCTTATCTACATCTATTTTGGTTACCCGTTGATGGCGAAGGCTGCGGCTTTGCTCTGGCCCACTCCCATAAAAGCCAACACCGAGCACCAGCCAAAGGCGTCCATCCTCATTGCCGCTTACAATGAGGCGCAGGATATTGAAGCCACCCTGCGAAACAAACTGGCGCTGGACTATCCGACAGACAAACTCGAGGTCCTGGTGATCTCGGATGAATCCGATGATGGTACGGATGAAATCATAGAGCGTGTTGCAAACGAATCTTCCTTCCCGATCCGCCTGTTTCGCCAGGTGCCGAGGCAGGGAAAAACCGCCGGCCTGAATACCCTGGTACCAGAAACGACCGGTGATATAGTCCCGTTCTCAGACGCCAACTCCCAATGGGACAGCCAGGCAGTCAGCAGATTGTGCAGTAACTTCGCCGACCCCGATGTGGGCTATGTTACCGGCAAGATGGTCTATGTAAACGACGACGGTTCCCTTGTGGGTGACGGCTGCAGTGCTTACATGAAATACGAGAACTGGCTGCGCGAACAGGAAACTCGGGTGGGCTCAGTGGTGGGTGTAGACGGTGGCATTGATGCCATGCGAAAGACGCTTTACCAACCCCTGCGCGCCGATCAGTTACCAGACTTTGTACAGCCACTGAAAGTGGTCGAGCAGGGCCACCGAGTGGTCTATGAGCCCTTGGCATTGCTGAAAGAAGAAGCCCTGAACGACAGCGGCAGCGAATTTAGTATGCGGGTACGCGTCAGCCTTCGTGCCCTGTGGGCGCTGAAAGATATGCGCCACCTCATGAGTCCTCTCCGAGATCCGGTATTTTCCTGGCAACTTATCTCCCACAAGCTGCTGCGCTACGCGGCCTTTGTTCCCTTGGCTACGCTTGCTCTGAGCACATTGCTGCTCGCTTCGGCTGGCGGTATCTATACACTGGCTTTCCTGGGCCTGGTCATCTTTACAGCCCTGGCCTGGACCGGTCACAAGAAGGAAGGGAAGGGGAAGCCGCTATCCGTAATCTACTCAATTCCCTACTACTTCATGTTGTTGAACATAGCCTCTTACAAGGCGACGGCAGCGTTCCTGAAGGGTGAGAAGAAGGTTATCTGGAATCCAAGGAAAGGATAGGCCATCAATGGGAATGAAGGTACTACACCTGATTGATAGCGGTGGCCTTTATGGTGCCGAGAAGATGCTGCTTAGTCTGGTACAGGAACAGGTGAGCCAGGGACTCGAACCGATGATACTCAGCGCCGGAGAGCCGGGTATCGATGTAAAGCCTATTGAGACTGAGGCAAAGAGGAAAGGACTGCCCCTTACGCCCTGGCGGATGTCCCCAGGCCTTAATCTGAAAGAGTCATGGAAAATCCTGAAATGGGCACAGAAAAATAACTACGACCTTCTTCACTCCCATGGATTCAAGTTTAATGTCCTCCTGGGGATGTATCCAGAAAGCCTCAGGCATATTCCGATGGTCGTCACCTTGCATGGATACGTCCATGCTCCCCGCTACTCGAAAATGTGGTTATACGAGTCGCTGGACCGGTTTGCCATTCGCCGCATGAGAGGCGTTGTTCTCGTGGGGGAGGCGATGAAGAAAGAGTTGCCGGGAAAGCTTTCGAGCGGGCACACCGTAGTTATCCCCAATGGCCTGGATATTTCAGAGCTTCAGACGCTATCCACGAGTTCATTGGATGAGCCTTTTAAATCATTTTTCGACAATCATGACCACGTGATTCTTGGGATAGGCAGGCTCTCCAGAGAGAAAGGGTTCGACAGGCTACTCTCAGCTTTTTCCGGGTTCAGAAAAGAATTCCCGAAGTCAGGACTGGTGATTCTTGGTGAGGGGAAACTCCGCCAAAAATTTGAGGCATTGATTGAGGAGTTGGGTATCAAGGACGACGTGCTTATGCCTGGGTACTGTAGCAAAGTACCCGTGCTACTGCGACATGCGAGCGCGCTGGTAATGCCCTCCCTGACCGAAGGGCTGCCTATTACCCTTCTCGAGGCGATGTCGTTGAAAACGCCTGTGGTTGCCTCCGCTGTCGGCGAAATACCCAAAGTTCTGGGTGATGGACAGGGCGGTGGACTTCTGAGGGACATTGAGCCAGAAACCATTACCAGAGCGCTTGCAGAGGCTGTAACTGACGCAGAGCTGTCCAGGGACAAAGGAAACTGGGGCTACGAGGTGGTGCGCAAGCGGTATTCGTCGGAGGCAATGGCGGATAAGTACCTGGGCTTTTACAGCAGGGTTCTTGCGAAGTCATGATTCTCCGGCCCGCCAGGTTTCTTCTCACTCGTTTGCTGTTTCTCGCGCTGGGCCTACCCATCGTCCGATACAGAAAGGAAGTGGAAAACCTATGGCTTCTGAGTGAAGAAGACAGGGCCGAGAAACTGGACCAGTTGCTGGCTCGTAATCGGCCGAAAGACTCTGTCGGTGAAGAGGTGACAGGACTGGACGCTATCAAGACATCACCGTCATTGTCGAAGAAACAACTCCGTACTCAGCCCGTAAGAGGTGTTCTAGAGGGTGATAAATCCAGGTTTGGCCGCCACACAGCCGGCACTACGGGGGAGCCAACCCAGGTTTTGCTTACCCGGAAAGAGTTGGCCCGGATGCTGGGTGTTCGTGAATACTGCTTTCGTCACTACGGTTTAAAGCTTGGTCAGCGCGAGGCGAGACTATGGGGCAGGCCTGAATCCGGTGTGAAGTCCTGGCTCAAGAACTTTGTGATGAACAGGCGAGTTTTTCATCCCGTAGGCCTGGACGCCACGAGGGAGGTGACCGAGCTGTTAAAATGGAAGCCGGATTATCTATACGGTTATGCATCCCTGTTGCTCGAAGCCGCGCAGACTCTCGCGAGCATGGACATAGAGTTTGATCCACCAAAATGCGTGGTGTGTACCGCCGAGTCGATTCTCCCGGCTCAAAAGGCTTATATATCGCGGGCGTTTAAGGCTCCGGTAGCAGAAGAGTATGGATCAACCGAGTTTGACGTAATCGCGTTCGAGTGCACAGAAGGCCATCGTCATCTCGTAAATCCCTGGGTATTAGTTGAGAACTCAGAGAGCAAGGGATGCCTGGTGACGGACGTTTCCAGAACATCTCAAAGCCTGATACGTTACGAATTGGGTGATCATGCAAGCGTTGAAAAATCAGGCTGCACCTTGTTAGGTGCCACTGACGTTATCCATCAACTGGAAGGTCGTTCTATAAATCGTTTTGCTTACCTGTCCAGAAATGAGAAATTCCATGCACTGGAGTTTGCTCGGGCGGTGGATCGTTATCAATCAATGTCGGGCGAAGTTTTCGAGTTTACTGTTTACCAATATCAATATGGCCATTTTGTCCTGGAGACCTCGACGAACCCGGGAGAGGGCCGACAGGATTTGTGCGAGTTCATTTCAGAGCACCTGTACCCCGTGGTGGGGGAGAAGGTCAATATCATCCCCGCCGGTGAACAGATAGATACAGAGCACTCTGATAAGAAAGGTTACTTTGTCCAAGCTATGGAACTGGATCATGAGTGATAAAACAGCACTGACTATTTCAGCCGTAGGCGATATTTCTTTAGGGGACCACCCGGTTTGTGTTGGCCATGGAATGAGGGCAGTGATGGCTGCCCATGGAGTCGATATCTTCTCTGATGTAAAGGAATACTGGTCAGACAGTGACGTTGTACTCGGTAACCTCGAAACTGTGGCTTCGAATGTAGGCTTGAAGCCAGGAAAGCTATCCTCCTTTGAAATGCGTGGGGACCCAGCAGCACTAACCACTCTCAAAGAAGCAGGATTTAACGTATTAACCGTCGCGAATAATCATGCGCTACAGCATGGACAAGATGCGTTCGATGACACCATCGCTGGCCTGAGAAACGCCGGCATCGAGTCAATTGGGGTTGATGATCAGAAAACAGGGAAAACTGTTCCTTTCGTGCTCGAAAAGTCTGGTAAACGAAATGTATTCCTCGGCTATTCAATAAGACCGGAGGAGTGGAGCAAAGATCGTATCCCATACAGCTATAGAGATTCAGTTGATTCAATAGTCTCAGAAGTTGAGGGGGCCAGGAAGGACGCCAATGGGGCTTTAGTTGTTTCAATCCATTGGGGCCTGGAATATCTCGACTACCCAGGACCTGAGCAACTCGAACTCGGTAGAAAACTCGTCGATGCCGGTGCCGATGTAGTTATCGGCCACCATCCGCATGTTCTGCAACCTTATGAATACTATAAGAAAGGGTTGATTATCTATAGCCTCGGCAATTTTCTGTTCGACCTTTGGCATCCGGAAACGAAACCTACTGCAGTTGCACTGATAACGATTGCGCCTGGACATGCCCCATACGTTGATTTTAAGCCAGTCTATATAGACTCAAAGTTCTTTCCTCGAAAAGCGGATCAGGATCAGAGTTCCGAAGTGAGGGATTTGTTGTCTTTCGATGATCAGTGTGTCGACTCTATTATCAAAATGTCTCCGGCGGAGTATCGGTCCAGATATAAGGCTAATCTGGCTAAGGTCAGGCCACGGAAGTACAAATATTTCATAAGAAATATCTACCGATATCCACTTAAAATTATACTTCAGTCGTTTATGAGAACATGCTATAGACGACTGACCGGCACTTGATGGTTTTACTTGTCGCCTGATTGTATAGAGTTTTCGTTATAAGGATGAGTTGATGAGTAAAATAGTGGATGTGTTATGGACCGGGGGATGGGACTCAACCTTCAGGGTCATCCAGTTGCTTTTCCAGGGGGATGATGTAAAACCTCATTATATTTGTGACCCTGGCCGGGCTTCTACAAGTCTGGAGATATCGGCAATGCATCGTATTAGTGAGCTAATTAAAGCGGATTCGGGTCTGAAGGGTAACCTGTTACCTATAAGCATCGTCGATTTCCCGGATTTTGAGAAATATAGTGATATCGAAGATGCCTACATCGATATTATGAAAGAACACTACATTGGTGAACAGTACAAGTGGATTGCTGATTACTGCAGATATGAAAATATAGATTCAATCGATATATCCGTCCAAAATAATCCTTTCATACGAAAAAATCATTCAAGAGACGATTACCCCTTTTCAGTTATTTTTAGAAGCCTGAAGTTTCCTCTCATTACTTTTTCAAAGAGTGAGATGAAGAAATGGTGTATCGATCATGGGTTCCTTTCGATTATAGAGGAAAGCTGGTTCTGTCATTCTCCTACACGAAGTGGTAAATCTTGCGGTGTCTGCAGTCCATGCATAGTGGTTGTCGAAGAAGGTATGGGTTATCGCCTGCCTGCTAGCGCCAAGATCCGATACCATTTCAGAATTCTTCCCAGATTGAAAAGTTTCTTGAAAAATTATCCGAAATTTTACACCTATTTATACAAACTAAAATCAAGGTAATCGAACTGTACGTCAGGGTCGCTATTTGTAAATATTTTCTATGGTTTCATTTAATACTCTGGCGTCATTTTCCCAGTTGTATTTTGACTTGATAGAAACACGTCCATTTTCGCCCAGAACACTTCTTCGCTCCGGGTCACTTAAAAGGGCCATTTTTTCTGCGATATCCGTCGGATCTAAGTCCTTGCATACTACACCGCTACAGGTTTCATTTAATATGCGTGCTATGGGAATGACCTCTGTCGCAAGTACTGGTAAACCAGCTAGCATATAGTCGAATATTTTATTGGGTATAGTATGATTCCAATGGCCGCATACACGATAGGTAAGGGCGCCAACGTTGGCTGAGGCCATTAATTTATCCACCTCATCATGGTCGAGCCATCCGTGAATTTTAACACTTTCGCTTATCCCCAGCTCATTACTGAGTGCGATCAGGCGTTCCTTTTGTGCGCCCTTACCAATGATGTCAATACGGATAGCGTTAGCTGACTTCTGGTTTTTTATATATTGAGCTGCACCTTCGATCAGCAGGTCCAGGCCTCTGAGCTTTGACAGAAAGCCTACATAAACGATTCTTAATTGGGTTTCCCGATGCTGATGTGTTGTTCCCTTGAACTTATCTATCGGGGGAGTGTTGCTGACGATAGATATCTTTTCTTCGTTCACGCCCATTGCAATGAGTCGCTCTTTCGACTCCTGAATCATCACAAAAATGTGGTCTACTTGGGCGATTACCTTTTGCTCATAATATTTAGCAATTCGCGGGTTTTTTAAAAGTTTGGTGGCCAGCGACCTGTCGGAAAACTGTGCTGCGGATTCGTACATTTCCGGATAGCATTCGGCCATGTCGAAAACTGTTTTTAATGTTCGTAATTTTCCTATCAGGATGCCTGATTTTACGAGAGGTAGATCCCGAACAATTATGACACCTTCATTTTTCTTTATGTTCCTGGATGACCGTAGGAGAAGCCACAACCAGAATGGATTGAACCAAAAAGGCAGATTCACGGCTGCCTGAACAAATTTTGGGAATCTGCGGGTTATTGGAAGGCGACGAATGGCAATCCCATTATTCTCGTCTATCGTGGGCAACTGATCTCTGTTGCGTGCAACAACGGTAACACTATGCCCGGCGCCCTTGAGTGTTTGCGCGAGTTTTTCTACCCGTACATCCCACGGATAGTCTTCCTTGTAGACAACTAGAACTTCCATTTTGGTTTAAGCCATCCATTAAAAAGGCGCACTATGAAAAGTCATTGTTCATGCTGGTCAGGTCGCCACGTATTGTTTGTTTTTTGGTTGGAATATGCAAGGTCAGACATTGGAAGTATCGGAGTTTTCTATTTCCCGCATTAGTACGCCTACCGCCTGGTCGATGCCCGACTCCAGAGCCTCCTCATCCGGGCTGGAGAAGGGCCGCAGAACAGAGGCCTTGGCGGTTTCCGAGTTGTCCTCCCGCCGCACTCCGATCCTAAGTCGTTTCACCTCATAGGAGCCAAGTGCAGCAATGATTGACTTCAACCCTTTATGACCGGCATCGCCGCCGCTGTGTTTTAACTTTACCTGCCCCAGCGTTAAGTCCATTTCGTCATGGACAACCAGGCAATTGGCCAGAGTTCCGTTTATGCGGTCAAGATACTGCCGGGTAGGCGGGCCACTGCGATTGATCTTCGCCGCTGGCTTAAACAAATATACAGTTTTTCCGGTGATCGTCAGTTCACACACCAGCCCTTCTGGATGGGAGACCCATGATGCGTTGGCGTCCGCCGCGATCCGATCCAGAACGCGATACCCGACATTGTGTGGTGTGTTCATATATTCAGGGCCGGGGTTGCCCAATCCCACGACTACTTTGTCGTCAGAACTGTTCCCAGTGAGCGGGGCTGCATAAGGTTCAGGTGCAGTATTTTCTCCTGTAACACTCTGGGCCGTGGAAGGCATCGGCTTGTATAATCTTGAGCAGTCACCACAAAAATCCTGAATTCCACACCGGGTGACCCAGCAACTAACAGGTCTCTGCGTATGGTACATCAGCCTTACCAGGTGATCTGCTTTATTGGAGCCTTTCAGAAGAACAAGATCCCCGGGCTGAAGGAGGTTATTGAGAAACATGGCAGCGTCACGTATCTCGCTAAAAGCGTGAAGGTTCTGGGCATCCGTTGTACGCTTTGCTTTGATTGCCCTCGGAGCGTGAGGCCCCACGAAAATAACGATGTCGCCAACTTCCAGCGCTTGCTTGGCAACCTTGGGATAAAGCTTGGAGGCCGATAGGGAGTAATCGGAAAGCGTGCCAATAACAATTATTTTTCTTCGTGCCTCTGCCTCGGCCATAAATTCAAGAGGCGCCGGGAATGACCAATGAGGTGCTTTCCAATCGTCTCGCAAAAACGTAATACCGCCCTCTGTCGAGACGATCTCCATTCTTCCTTCTGCTGGCTTCACGTCAGCGATCGCAGATATGGCGTTTGTTAATGGAATTCCTGCAGCCACCCCAACACCCAGTGCTGAAAGCACTGACAGGGCAAGATGCTTTCCGTGGAAGGCTGTTTTTACCTTGTAGATGTCTCCATCATATTCAAGCTCAAGAGTCAGTGGCTCTGGCCATACGGATCTCACCGACAGGAGCCTCAAAGTCGCACCTTCCGCTTTTCCTACCCAGATAACTTTCCGGTTACAGCTATCACCTATAGCCTTAACGAGCGGATCGTCGATGTTCAGTACCGCAATTCCGTCGGTGGGCAAGGCCGAAACCAGTTTACCTTTTTCCTGTGCGATGGCCTCCAGGCTCTTGAACGCCTTGAAATGATCTCGTGCGACAAGTGTGAGGACGGCAATGTTGGGGGTGAATAAACGAAGCGGCCTGTCCAGGTCTCCGGGATTGCCGCCTGACACTTCAAGAACGCAGTATTTATGGCGAGGGCTTACCCTCAGCAAAATCTTGGCAATGCCGTCTGGGTAATTCTGGGATCGCGGGGTGCTGTAACACTCTCCAACTGAGCCGAGAACGCTTGCGGAGAGGTCCTTCACGGTGGTTTTTCCGGCACTGCCGGTGATGCCTACGAAAAATACCGATTTTAGTCTTTTGCTGTGAGCGAGCGCTAGCCAAAACCTAGTAAGATGCGCACCGTACCGGAGGAGCTGGTAGAGCCAGGCGCGCGTTGTCTCTCGAATACGCCGGATCATTGAGGTTCACTCCCTTTAGGCGGAAGCCAACTGGGCCAAAGTTTTGGTTTGGCTTAACGCTCGGAAATTAGGGTGGACGCCGAATCATCCCTTAAAGTGGGCACGAGTACGGCCATCTTCAACCGTTCTTAGGCATATAGCGATAGGAGGACGTCCGTAGAAAAATAGCTTAGACTGCGCTGTAAGTGAAGGTAAATTTTTGCTGTTATTTGCAATCTGTTGACGAGTGACCCGGATAGCTTCGACGTTTTGCGTATACTGGTAATATATACAGTTTTTATCGGAGGACGAAATGGTTAGACAAAACCAGATCGCGCGCGGAATTTTACGTTACTTTATAAGCTTGGCTTTGCTTGCCTGCGTTTCAAGTCGTGCCTTTGCGGAACCAATAATTTATCAGGTTTCTTTATTAGAAGGCGCCAGGATCGAGCAAGGTGTGAAAGTTAGGATTTCGGGAAATGGATTCGGTTCAAAAGCGAATGCCTCTCCAGTGCTTATAGATTATGTGGATCAGGCTTTTGAATATGGAAAAAGGGTTGCGCCAAACTCAGGCCTAGACAACATGTCGCGTATTCCAATGGGTGTTACCGGAGACGCGAATGCGATTTGGGCAACGAGTACCGACAGTTTTCTTTATTCAACCAAAGGTGAAAAGCGCCATCACAATTCTGGTGCGACCTATTTTCTCGACGGGGAGAACGCGTGGGTTGGAAGGCCTCTTGCCTATGGGGGGGCTAGCGGTTGGGATACGCCTGTAGACAACCCTCAACTGTATGTGAGTTGGTGGTACAAAAACAGGTATAACTCAACCTATTACTGGAGATTTTCGCCTGATAACCAAAGAGGGGAGTTCGAAGTCGGCGAAGAGTTGGTTATTGAGGGTTTGACTGGAGACAGTTCTAAAGGTTTGTATGCGGGTGTCGACGCCGACGGGTTGCACAACGCCGTACTTTATCGACACAGGAACGCGAATTCCTTAAGAGGTGTTGCTATAAAGGGTGTCAGTTCCGGCGCCGTAACTATATTTCCGGATAAGTCGAGAGGAGGTTCAGGTTACGGTTATGAAATACCGGGGTCGAAATTAGCTAGAATCTGGGATGACCCCGAAGGGGCTAATGGTATTCGCTCTTCGGTTGCTTTGCATAATGCTTACGCTGAAAAAGCCCGGATGTATTACTATTTAGGCCTCGAGTCCAATGAATGGGTTCATCTCGAATATGAAATAGATACTGAGAAAGGTTTACTCAGGCTCTATGAAAATGGAAAGGTTTTGGGTGAAGAACACTTTTCACCAGATTCTATTTATGCAGGTAAATATAGTCCTACGTTGGCATTGTTGGGTACAAATGCTAAACAGCTAAAGTTACAAAAATCATGGATATCTGAAGTTTATGTGGATAGTTCGCTGCAGAGAGTGGCGATTGGCAATGCATCCAATTATGCAGATGTTACACATCACGAATTACAACGCCCTATTAATTGGACCAGTAATGACATTGAGATTGCTGTGAATTTGGGAGCCTTTAGTTTCGAAAAAGATTTATACGTATACGTTTTCGACCGTGACGGTGTGGTTAATGACCAGGGATTCCCATTGTGCACTGGAGACGCATGCCCAATCCCGCCGTCAAGAATACAGTTATTAGTCGATTAAGACCGTAACCTTAAAAAATTCATGTTAGGAGACTGATTTGAGTAATAGTTTCGCAAGGAGGCTGAGAAGGGAGGTTTTTAATTATGCGCGAGAAGCAAATCTTTCGGGATGGCGAGCTCTTCTAAAGTACATTTTCTCTCGTGTCGAATCTGATAATGACAAAAAGTTACGCCTCATATCTGAAGTGCTCTCGCACTTTCCTAAAACTGGTTTCACAAAAAGTACCGTTGATCAGGCACTTGCGCTAGCAGGTGATACTTCCATAGAAGAAGGCCTGAGTGTTGAGCCGGTGTCTCTAAGTTATTCTTTCGTCATCAAACCTCATGTTTCACGAGATGAGAAAGGCTTCTTTCTTATTTCATTTGAAAATCAGCTAAAAAAAATTATCGACTTCGGCTTACTGCCTGTAATCCAAGAGCGGTATTACATTGTCTTTGTTCCATCATGGACGGGCTTGTTTTCTCCAGCCCTTCTAAAGTTAGCGACATGTAGCGATAGGAAGAATCCCATATTTATCCTACCTGTTCACGAAAATGAGCGCGAAGCTGTTAAGTTGTTGGGGGACAACTGCGTTCCATTACCCTTCAATGCAGCTAGTTGGGTGAATCCATGTTTTTTTGAGCCAAAAGTATCAGAACGTGATATCGATTGTCTGATAGTTGCAAATTTTTCTGGATTCAAACGTCATTGGTTGCTGTTTAACGCGCTAAAGGGGTTGCCGAAGTCAGTATCTGCAGTGTGCGTCGGGGTGCCCCTTGGTAGTCGGACTGCAAATAGTATTAGGCAGGAGGCCGAGGATTATGGCGTGGCTGAAAGAGTAACCATCATTGAAGATCCGTCCCAAGAAGATCTCAGGCTCTATTTCCAACGAGCAAAAGTCTTCTGCGCCATGTCTTTCCGGGAAGGGTCTTTTATAGCCGTCGCGGAAGCATTGATGTCTGGCACTCCTGTAATCATGTTCAAGAACGCCCATGTAGGCACAAAAAACCTCGTTACGCCGGATGTGGGGGCATTAGTAGGGTCTGTTTCAGAGCTTCGAAAACGGATCATGGAATTCTTGGATTTCGAGGATCACGACAAGGTTCGCCAGATAGCTCGGGAGTCCATCAGTGCGCAGGCAAATTGCAGAAAATTAAATGAGATGCTAGCTGGCTGGTCTGTAGAAAGTGGTCTGAACTGGACTAAGGACGTTGAACCTTTCTACAGTATGCGTCTTAGCTTTTATTATTATGATGGCAGTGCCAAGGATAGACTGAAGCTTGACTATGAGTATTTGGCAGCTAATGGCGTTAGAATATCGCTTCCGTAACCGGTAATTCAGGTGCAATCCGCTTCAAATGGAAACCTCCGTGCTGATCTCTGTTCTTATTCCTGCGTTCAACCGGGCACCTTATATTGAAGAGGCCCTTGCTTCGGTTTTTAGTCAAACTTATCCGAATACCGAGATTCTTGTTGTTGATGATGGATCTTCCGATGGTACCTACGAGATCCTAAAGAAGCATCACGATGAGGGAACGATAAAACTTTTAACGCACCCGGATCGAGCGAATCTGGGCCAATCTGCGTCGCTGAATTTAGGCCTTCATGAAGCAATCGGAGAGCTAGTCGCGATCCTGGACAGTGATGACATGTTTGCCCCAGGCAAACTGGAGGAGCAGGCAGAGTTTTTGAACTCCAATCCGGACGTGGGCATGGTCTATGGACAAGGGCATGCAGTGGATGCAACTGGCACCTTTCTGTTTGAGGTTCCTGCAAACAATCATATTGAGCCCGGTGATCCGAACCGTTTATTACTGGACTGTTACATGGCTCTTCCGGGGGGCGCGCTGGTCCGAAGATCGGTATTGGACAAAGTAGGTTGGTTTGAGGAAGCTTTCCGTGCGGGGCAGGATCACGATATGGCCCTTCGTATAATGGAGGCCACCAGAACTGTTTACCTTCCCAAGATTGCTTTCTATTACAGAAAGCATGGAGAGTCGATTAGTTCGAAAGGACTGGAACGCCGTTGGAAAACCGGTCTAGAAATCCTTGAACGTGCACGAAAGCGTTATCCTTATAGCAAGCGTACGATTCGTAAACGTAGAGCAGTTCTCCATTTCCGTCTCGGACAGACCTTCTGGCGAGAAGGTGGCAAGGTCAAAGCATTGCCCCACCTGATGGTTTCTGGTGCGCTGGATCCGGTTCGCGCCTTGTCTGTTATGTTTGGCCGCGAGCGGATTTAGTTCTCGACGTCTCAGCAGGATGCATAGCTAATGTCGCAGCAGAAAATCTCCCAGCCAATCCTTTTTGTTATTGATCACTTTCGTAACCCTAGTGCGGGCACTGAAGGACAGATGTTGCATCTGATCAATGGGCTGGACAGGAGAAGGTTCCGCCCCGTACTTCTGGTGTTTCGGGATTCTGAGTATCTGCAACAGAATGGCTTCCCTTGCGAATACCATGTATTGGGACGCACGCGCTTGTTTTCGCCGGCCACGTGGGCGGAGTTATGGAAGATGGCACGGAAGTTCCGCGCATCCGGGGTTCGAGTTGCCCACGTTTTTTTCAATGACCCCTCTGTCATTTGTCCACCGATATTCCGATTAAATGGAATTAGAACTATTATCTCCAGGCGAGATATGGGTTACTGGTACACGCCTGCTTATCGTGCCATGCTGGCCATCTCCGGGCGGTTCGTTTCTGTGGCCATAACCAACAGCGATGCAGTACGGCAGGTGACCCTTAAGGCTGAACCCTTCGGTTTGTCTCAGGTTCATGTGGTTTATAATGGCTATGACGCAAACGGGTTAACTTCAGGTCTACCAGCGGATCTTTTTAATTTACGTCATGAAAACCCCAGGTCTTTGTTCGTTGGGATGGTTGCGAACATACGTCCGATCAAGCGAATGGATGATGCTATTAAGGCCATCAGTATGCTTGATGACAAAGGACACGATGTTCACCTGATCCTGATCGGTGACGGGGACCAAGTGGAGCTACGATCGCTCGCTACGGAGAATGAGGTTTCCGAAAAAATTCATTTTCTTGGCCCAAGGACAGATGTGAAAGCTTGTCTTCAGGCACTGGATATCGGCGTTTTATGTTCAGAGTCCGAAGGTTTTTCTAACGCTATTGTTGAGTATATGCAGGCGGGGTTGCCGGTAGTTTGCAGTGACGTCGGAGGTAACCCGGAGGCGGTCCTCCATGGCGAAACAGGGTATCTGTACCCTTGTGGTAATGTGTCGGAACTGGCAAATTATCTTCAGGTACTAAGTAGTTGTGAATTGCGCCAGCGTATTGGCGACAATGCCTTCAGACGCGCTAGGAAGTGTTTTAGTATGGAGGCAATGGTGGCAAAACATGAAAGTATTTATGAGCGGCTCGTCGGGCCCGGGAGCGCGAATTAATGGGGCTGTTGTCGAAATCAATCCGTAAGCTCGGTCCGGTGGGTGGCTATCAGTTCGCGCGGCAGATCTGCAGGAATCAGCCCCGTATTCTTATGTACCACCGTTTCTCAGATCCATCGGTTAAAGGCTGGGCGAGCCCCTCAATTTTTGAGCAGCAGGTCAAACATATTCGGCAACGCTACAACCCCTACTCATTGGTGGGGCTAATGAAATATCACCGCGTGCATGGCCGTATGCCCGTGCACGCCGTAGTGATTACAGTGGATGATGGTTACCGGGACTTCTACGAACACGCCTTTCCGATTCTTAAACAATATGGTGTTCCAGCAACCCTTTTCGCAACAACCGGTTTTATCGATAGACAGCTATGGTTGTGGCCAGACAAGATTACTTGGATGCTGGGTCAGCTTGACGTTATAGACCGGGATTTCAACCTTGGCTCGATTCATATAAAGGCAGGCGAGGTCACGAGTCTGAGGCGCGGGGAACTCTGGCGGCAATTGATCGCCCATGCCCTTTCGCTACCAGATAAAGATAAACACCAGTTTATATCCTCGTTGGCCAGTGAGATGGGGCTAGTTCTTTCAGAGGAGATCCCCAGTGCTTTTGCACCATTAAGCTGGGATGAGCTGAAGGAAATGCAAGAAGCTGGCATGGAAATTGGTGGGCATACCGTTAGCCATCCTTCCCTTGGGCGTGTTACCAAGGCTCAGGCAAGAGAGGAAATAGTCGGTTGCTTCGATACGTTGAACCAGAATCTTGGGCGGCTGGAGCGTACGTTCTGTTATCCGAATGGGCAGCCATCCGATTTTCAGGACTTTTTGCCTGAAATGGTTCGAGAAGCCGGGTTTCTGGGTGCTGTGACGGCGTTCCCCGATGCACGAGGTGTCGATGAACACTATCTGATGCGCCGGCACGTTAGTGGTGACGATATGTTCCAGTTTCATAAGGCCGTGTCCGGTGTTGAATTGTTAGGGCATCGGGTACGGCGTGAATATCGGCTGGAACTAGGTGTTTCCGCAGCGTGAAACAGGCAATGATTTCATCCGGACGACAGCTTAAACAAGGCGCTTTCGCTGAGTTCGATACTCAAATAGTAAGTACGTTCAGCTTTTTACTCTATCTATATTTTATCCTCGATTTTTTTCTCCGTTTTTCTTCCCGGATTCCGGGATATGGCGTTATCAGGCCCACACTGTTGGCCGTTGTCTCTATCAGCCTGCTTTTGTTTCTACAGCGCGAAAAGCTGAAGGGACGTTTCGACGATCCTATTTTTAAAGCCATTTTCGTGTTGTTTGGTTATATCGTTATCAGTCTGCCGCTGGTGGAGTGGCCGGGAAGTGTCGTTCGTGCCAACATCGACCCCTTTGTCAAAGCCGTGGTGTTTCTGTTTTTTACCGCCTTAATTGTTGACACAGAAAAACGCTTGAGATGGTTTGTTGCTGTATTTATTTTCTGTCAGGTCTTCCGGGTATTGGAGCCACTGTATTTGAACATCACTCAGGGTTATTGGGGGAGTTCAACGCATCTCAGTGGAGGGGATTTTGCGGACCGTCTGGCGGGTGCCCCGGCTGATGTGATTAACCCCAATGAACTGGGGTTCGTTATCGCTACTGCGATTCCATTTCTTCATTATCTGCTCTGGCCTTTAGGCTGGAAGTCGAAATTAATATATCTGATATTAATGCCAGCTATGCTTTACGCGCTGATCCTGACTATGTCCAGAGGTGGATTTATCGCGCTTTTAGTTGTTGCGTTTCTTGTGTTCAAAGAGTCGCGACACAAGATGGGGTTGATCGTAATGGCAGTGGTAATAGTCATTGGCGCCCTAAATGTAATGACACCTATTCAAAAGGATCGGTATTTGTCGCTGGTTGACAGTGACACCGCTGGCGGGGCGTCGGCGGAAGGCCGTCTGAAAGGGATAGTTGGCGAATTTAAGTTGGGTCTGACACGGCCTGTCGTTGGTCATGGGTTGGGAACCACGTCCGAAGCAAAGTTTCATAAATGGGGATCAACGAAAGCCAGCCATAATCTATACGGCGAGCTGATCATTGAATTGGGGCTCATTGGATTTGTCATTTTTCTTCGTTTTCTGTATCAAATTGCTCGCAATCTTTCCGTTGTCCGATCGCGATTTGCAGCATTGAATATGAGTGATCAATCTTACTACTCGAGGTTAAATAAGTGCCTCATCGCTGTGTTCTGGATGTATGCTGTATACAGCCTGAACTATTGGGGCCTGTCTCAATACTACTGGTATCTCTTGGGTGGTCTGGTGATTGCGTTCGGGCGTTTGGTCGATAAAGATAGTCATACCGGTAGTCCAGACATGGAGATTGGAACCGAGCCTAGGGTTAAGTACCCGTTGGCACACCGGGTTAGATAGAAAACCGGAGATATTAAACACAAGGAATATTAAATAGTCAGGGAGGCCATACCAGTGATTCGGACCCGCCGTATTCTGGAGATGTATCTCAATGCTTTGGCTCGATTAACGCTTTTCAGGTTCAGACCCAAAATTGTCGCTATTACCGGCTCTGTCGGTAAAACGACAACAGTAACGGTTATTAATGGTCTCCTCACTGATCTTTCGGAGAGCAAAACTATAGACTCATTCCGAACCAACGCCAGCAATAACATGAACGGCACGGTAGGTGTATTCCTAACTGTTTTGGGCTCCAACCGCTTTGTGGGCCCAAACCTTTCAGGGCTGAGAGAGCTGGTTAGGCTCACTGTTACAACCTTATATCAGGTATTTAAACCCCACTCTACATACCCCGGGTTGTTGTTACTTGAATGCGGGATTTCAGGTAAGGGCGAAATGCGGCGAATGGCGACTGCAATTAAGCCAAATGTTGTAATTGTGACGACAGTCGGTCATGCCCACTTGGAAAAGGGAATGGCTACAGTGAGGGATATTGCGAAAGAGAAGTCGGAATTGGTTCTCGCCTGCAAGTGCGAGGGGTTGGTCATTCTGGGTGCCGATAACGAATGGACGCGGGGTATGGCTGAGTTGACGAAAGCTACTGTACATCTGGTTGAAGGGAGAGGGGTAGCCTTCGGCGTTAGCGTTGCAAAACTGGTTGCAGGATGGCTGGGCATCGCTGAGTCTACAATTCTGACCCTGCTCCACAGGCCTGCAACAGCCCCCCACAGGCTTGAGAGAATCGAGGGGAATGGATTTCTAGTCATAGACGATACCTTCAATGCGAACCCTCTTTCCATGAAATTGGCACTGGACACCCTGCAAGCGGAGCGATGTACTGGCCGAAAAGTAGCTGTTTTGGGACAAATGAAGGAGCTCGGATCAAGTTCCCAGCAGCTTCACAAGGAAATAGCTGACTACTCAAGAACGAAGGCAGACATTGTGCTTGGAGTCGGCGAGGAGTTTGGTCGCCTTTACGACCCCGACGGTTTCTACAAAGACTCTGCGGAGTGTGCTCTTAATATCGGAAGATGGGTCGGAAAGGGAGACTGTGTGTTGGTGAAGGGATCTCACAGTGTAGGAATGTTGCGAGTCGTTGAGGCTTTGACTGAGGGCGGTGAACGTAATGGTGGCTCTTAAACTGTTTTTGTACCGTGCCAGGAACCGTCTTTTCTCCAGGCGCGCTTGGGTTGTGCTGTGTCGACCGCTCGAACCCTATACCGGAACAGGTATACCTGACGGAATTGAGGTGCGGGAGGCAAGTGAAAGCGATATTGAAGCTATCGCCAAGGCATTACCAGATGAGCTGGCGGGAAAACTTTCCCGAGAGAGGCGGATTGCTACGGTAAGCGAACGCTTCAGGGTCGGGGTTCCCTGTATCCTTGCAGTAGAGAGTAATTCGGGCCAAGTGGTAGGGGGCTGTTGGTGTCGTAGAGTGAGGCGGGGGAGCATGCTGTGGCCGTTATTGCCCAGTCAGGATGTCGTTTTTGAAATTTCTACTTTGTTCGTTGACCCGGGGTATCGGGGTAAGCATCTTGGGTCTGTTCTTGTTGAATATGCGTGCAGCATGATGAAGGGTAGGGGCTTCAACGGATGTGTCTCACTGGTTTGGTATACCAGGCCTGCGTCGGTAAAGGCTCATTTGAAGGTCGGTTTTAAGCCGGTTGGTGAGAAAGTAACCCTGTCTTTTCTTGGGATTCGTCGATCCCGTGTTCATCCAGGGTTTCGCCAGGAGCGTCTTCCCTTAACCAGTAAGGCATCCTCATAATGGTACCCGTTTTGATGTACCACCATATTTCCCCCCTCACTGGTCCGCATACGGTCACTCCGGAATTGTTCCGTGATCATTTGCAGATGCTGAGTGACAAAGGAATCCGTACATTGTCACTTGACGAGTTTGCAGAGTGGAGGCGAGGTGAGCGTTCTATTCACCAGCCTGCCGTGCTTCTGACATTTGATGACGCATGGCTGGACAACTGGGTATATGCACTTCCAGTACTGGAAGAATTCAGCGCTCAAGGCGTTTTCTTTGTTGTTACCTCCTGGCCAGGGGGCGGCGCCGCCAGGGTAGGTCTCGGAAATGACCCGGATTGGTCCCCCTTCTCCCACACAGAATCCATGAAACTGGCGGGCACGACGTCAGGAGACAGCGTTTCGATGCGGTGGTCTGAGTTGTTGGCGGCGAGAGACACCGGTTTGGTCAGTCTCGCCAGCCATTCTCATGGGCATGGGGACTGGTGGAAGCGAGGGATTGGGGTGAAGGAGATGCTGGATTATTTCGAGATGGACTTGAGGCTCACAAAGGACATCCTGGAAACGCAATTAGGTGCCTGTCCTCCACATTTGTGCTGGCCTAAAGGGCATTTTTGCAGTTCCATGATGAAAATGGCTAAAAACAATGGATTTGTTCACCAGTACTCAACTCTGAGGGGGAGTAACCAGAAGAAAGCTACCACACAGATACGCAGGATAAACGTTGAGAATCGCTCCGGAGAATGGTTGTGGCGGCGCCTGGCAATATACCGTCATCAATTTACTGCGGCAGCTTTGGGTGTCGTTCATCAGAATTTACATTACGAACGAATGAGCAACCGTTACCCGGATTTTCCACGTGAGGAGTTTGTTGGCCCCAGGTTTCGGTTAATCTAGTCGGAAATGATCGTCAGGATTTCCTTATGATCTGGCTGCGTCATAAATTTCCTGATCAAATCGGCACATTTCCGCCACTTTTTTTCGTAAATCCGGGGTCACAATTTCAGAAACCTTCCCGTCGCTGGTAGTGCGCTTGTTCTGAACGCCAAAAGAAACCCTGATACCGAGCTCCCGCCTTACATCAGATTCAAAGCGCTCCATGTCATCGGTAAAGCCGATCACAGAGAAATGCTTGAGGTTCTCCTTGGCCTTTTCCATAAGCTTGGCCGGGTCATCGAGTGTTAATTCGGTGTCTCCACAGAAATATTCACAGAATTTAAGAGCGTTTCGCTGGCCCATGGGAGAATCCAGGTAGGCTTCGAAGTCCTGATCGATTCTCGACTGGTGCTCTCGTTGGAAGTTGTAGAAGTATTCGGATATGTATCGCTCTACCGGATCTCGAAGAACGGTAATCAGTTTGTAGCCCTGGAATTGGTCGTAAGCTTTATTATTGAACGGCACATGCCCGCCGATAAAGTAGATGTCTTTCCACATAAGGTAGTGCAGCAGTTCCACCCGGAAGGTGCGTATGCGGTTGAAATCCTCCAGGTGTGAAAAATCAAGTGGGCCATGTTGACGTTCCATCACGGCTGCTGTTCCGGGTGCTGCTATGGATTCCTCCGATAGGAAATACCGTAGGCGTAGGGCCCGGGATACCGACGTGCCGGCACATTTAGGCACATGGTGAAATACAACTCGTTTCCCCATGACCGCCTGTTTAAATTGGTTTCGGTTATTGTAGAGGTTTTGAATCCAGCTCATTTCATCGTCCCTGGCTCAGTTGAAAATGGTGGTGTCACTTGGCCCTGTTACCGTTGGGAATTCTCCCATAAAAGCGATTGAACTCCTATTTGTCGGGATGCGTCGCGACATTTTCAGGCTGAAAATCGGAGGTGTATGACATTCTGGCCCTCTTGCCTCATAATGCGCTGTCTGTTGGGAGTTCTGCCCGCGTAGCGGGTTTGTGAGTCTTGGCATACGTTGTCGCTTAATCCAGGATGGACTCAGCAATGCGCATTCTCATGTCTGCTCTTCAGCCCGGTGGGGGCATTCGCACATTCTTTCGCTATATCTACAGCCAGCCTTGTTTTAGCGAGTGTAGTTTCACACTTGTTGCGCCAGGCAGAAGTCTTGCTGATTTTCTTGCGGAGTTTATTCCTGACAACCGCATTACCGTTGTTCCAGCCCGTCAGGGCAATTTAGCATTCACCAGGCAGCTCCGTGAGCTTATTGCCGATGGTGATTTTCAGCTTGTGCATTCACATGGGTTTTCCGCCGGTCTTTTAACGGAGCTTGCCCGAACCGGGTACCGTATCCCTCACCTGATGACTGCCCATGATGTCTTCTTGCCTGCCCAGTTCTCGGGTTGGAAGGGAAGAGCGAAGCACGTTGCTATGTCCCTTTTGTTTCGCCGTATGACGATGATTCACACGGTTACTGAAGATGCCGGCCGTAACTTGCTGGAGTTCTTCCCGGCGATAGAACGCCGCCGGGTACATGGCATTCTTCATGGGGTGGACACAGAGTATTTTCGTGATGGGACCCCCAGGGCGTTAAAGGCAGAGCTCGGTCTTGGAGAACAAACTCCATTGCTGGGTTTCTTTGGCCGTTTCATGGGGCAGAAGGGTTTTCGTCTATTGGTTGACGCGCTTGAAGAGATACACAGAACTCGTAGTGTCGTCCCGTTGCCTCATGTTGCTACTTTCGGTTGGGGTGGTTTTATTCGGGAAGATTATGAATACCTGACGAATAAAGGGTTAACCGACTACTTCCACCAGTGCGAACAGACGGATGATATGGCTGCGGCCATCAAAGGAGTTGATGTGGTTGTTATGCCGTCTCGTTGGGAGGCCTGTGGCTTGTTGGGTATGGAGGTATTGGCGGCGGGTGTTCCAATTGTGGGTAGCCAGTGCATCGGATTACGGGAAGTGCTCGAGGGCTCGCCGGCCCAAACGGTTCCTGTTGGCGATAGCCGGGAATTAATGAAAGCGTTGGTCGCAGAGTTGAGTGAACGCGAGTCCCGCAGGTCCGATTTTGTAAGGTTTCAGCCGGTCGCTGTCGAAAAGTTCCATATCAAACGCCCTGCGGAAAGCCTGTGGCGGCTATATACCCAAATGCTAGCCGGAGAGCGTGCATAATGAGGCGCACGCATTTGCTGTTAACGCGCACTTTGTCCGGGGGAGTATCTGAGCTGAACCAGCTGGAAGATCCAGACCCGTACAATAAACGCTGTCAATACAGAGAGCTTTCTCCTGAAGACTTCCCTGAGTCAGCGCAGACCCATCGGTATGTGGAATTATGCCCCTCGGACAACTCAGCCATCCCGGACATTACGCAGAATACGGTTACTCGACTGCTGGTTCGTGTTGATAATAATCTACCGCTTGCCCAGAGCCTGTTAGAGCAGGGCTTTCACATTTCCGGGCGAATTGGTGCCGGCCGAAGATTGTGCGCTGCGAATATCGAGCCGCACTTTCCGGTTGAGCTGTTTATGGCCGGCCCCGTTGCTCCTGCGGTGATTCTTGGCCGTGCCAACGTCAATCTTCTGGCCCAGGCTCGGGCGTTGGGAGGAAGTGGTATTCCGGTCTATTGTGTACTCACACGGGGTGAGCCTCCGGTGATTGCCAGAAGCAGTCGGTATACCAGGGAAGTCTTTGATTGCCGGCGGGGAAGTGACGAAGACATCAGCGGTATTATTCGCCAGATTGCTAACGAATCCGGTTGCCGCCCGATTGTATTTACCGGCGGGGATCTGGACATCGGATTGCTGGCGAGGATCTGGCCGTCCATTTCGGAGGTTGCACGTGTTGTGAGTGCGCCGGATAAGTGCTGCTATTTCAATGACAAAAAGATTCAGATTGAAACTGCCAGCGCTGCCGGTATTCGGGTTCCAGAGAGTAGGGTGGTTGACAGCGTTCAGGCGCTGGATTGCCTGGCTGAATTGACCTTTCCTGTTATCTGTAAACCTCTGGAACTCGCCAGAAAAGGTGAATTCAGGGGTAAGATATTTGTGGCAGAGAGCGAGGTGGAGCTGCGTTCAACGCTGGAGCCGGTTCTGGAAACAGGGAAAGCCTCTATTCTGTTGCAGGAATATGTGCCCGGTGGCATCGATAATCTACTGTTTGCATTGGTTACCTGTGACGACAATGGCCAGGTGAGATGTTCGGTTACCGGTCGAAAGCTGGAAGATAACACCAAAGGCGGTATGGGGACTGGTGAAACCCTGAGAGACCCGGAACTTGACCAGCAGGTAGCCAAGACGTTCCAGGCTTTTGGAGTGGGGGGGCTGCTGGGTGTTGAATTCAAGCGCCACTCCGGTACTGGCGAGCTGTTTTATATTGAGTCCAATTTTCGACCGGAAAACATCCATTCGGTGAATGAGGCTGCGGGAGTAAATCTGCAATTAGCGGCCTACTTGCAGGCTGTCGGGCTGCCAAGCCTCTACGAACCACTGCCGCAGCGGCAGGCAACCTGGATGGACTTGTCGCTGGTCCTACTCGCCCGCCTCAAACAGAAGGGGCGGATGAGTATCTGGCCAACCACGCGTGGCGTTGTGGCTGATGCTCTCTGGGCAAAAGGCGACTTGCGCCCGGGGTTTGTCTGGTACGCACTGAAACTGACTTCTCTCGTGCGAAAGTCTTTTGGCCATTTGATAAAACGCAGACACTAGTGTCTAGATTTCCGTGCCTAGGTAGTCATTAATCAATGCTTAAACGAATACTTGTCAATACCAGCTCCAGCATGGCCCAACTGATCGTCAGTATGGTGGTGACTTTCATTATGGCCCCGATTTATCTGAAGCTGATGGGGCATTACGACTACGGGCTCCGGGAAATGATTCTGGCGCTTGTGGGTTACATGGGGATGCTTGATCTTGGTATGCGGCCGACCGTCAGTCGGTTTGTATCCATGCATAACGCTGAGAAAAGCAGAGATGAGCTGTTAACGGTTTACGCATGTGCCCTGGCATTTCTGGGTATGGTGGGCTTGTTACTGGCAACGTTTTTCTGGGTATGGGCGATGGTATATCCGGAGTGGCTGAGCCCGGATGATAGTGACGCGAGCACCAAGTACGTACTTTTTCTCCTGTTTGTGGGGGCCCAGATATTCTTCGCCTTCCCAAAGACGGTCGTGGGAAGTGTTCTGGAAGGACTTCAGCGATATTATTTCAAGAATATGGTCAATATCGTATCGACGATTGCTATTGCCGTTATTAGCTACATTTATATGACACCGGAGAACGGGCTTGCACTGTTGGTTGGGCTGGGGGCTTTGTCACAGGTGGTAAAACTATTGATTTTTGGTGCTGTTTTGCTGAAACCTGCGTTAGGTACGTTATACCCGAACATCCGATACTTTTCCCGTGAGAAACTGCGTGAAATGCTTTCATTTGGGCTCAAGTCGTTTATTCAGGGTGCTTCCAGCAAAGTCGAGCGCTTGTCAGACAGGCTTGTAATAGGATCTATACTGGGGCCGGCTGCATTGCCGGTCTACACCATACCAGCTACTTTGGTCGGTTATATTTCCACGATCACCATGACTCTTACCCATACCTTCTTGCCAGTTTTCAGTGATCTCAGTGCACGAGGGCACCAAGGCAAGATCAAATCAATTTATATGATTGTCAGCAAACTTGTCGTGGCGCTGGTTATTCCTATGGGTGTTGGCATTTGTCTTATCGGTGGGCCGTTTATCGCAATCTGGATGGAGGGAGAGTTCGATCCTGAGCTTGTGGATGCGGTGATGGTGTTACTGGTGACCTACACTTTGGTTCCCATGCTTAATCCATTCGCCAGCCGTTATCTGACTGCGATCAATAAGCATGTGATATTTGCCAAGGTTGCGCCGCCAGCTGCGCTGGTTAATCTGGGTCTCAGTATCTGGTTGGTATTTGAGTACGGAGTTATCGGGGCAGCTCTGGGGTCGGTGTTGCCGGTATTTGTCGTTATGCCTATTTTCCTGAAAGTTGTTGCTAACAACCTGGACGTCACTATGGCGCAGTACATGAGACATGTGGTTCTTCCGGCCATTATTCCAGTGACCGTAATGGGCTCTGGTCTTGCGTGGTGGCGGGTTGAATATGGATTCCCGGGGTACCTGGACATTGTTCTCGCGGTTGTGGTTTCAGCACTGGTGTATGGCGTGTTGTATTGGCTGATGTCGCTCGGGAAGGATGAACGCGAAATACTGATGCGCATTATGCCATCCCGTTTCAAACGAAGCGTATGAAAAAGGGAGTTTTCTGAATGTGCGGGATTGCAGGGTTTGCCGGGCCGGAATTACCCGGTAACAAAGAACAATGTGAATCCATTTTGCACAGCATGGGGAGAGCCATTCAGCACCGTGGCCCGGATGCGGGTGGTGTGTGGTTTGATGGGGAGTTGGGTCTTGGGCTTTCCCATCGCCGCCTTTCGATTATCGATTTGTCTGAACTTGGCGCCCAGCCTATGGTGTCAACGACCGGTCGGTACGTTATTTCCTTCAACGGTGAAATCTATAATTTCCAGAAGCTGAAAACCGAGCTTGAAGCCGCCGGTGTACGGTTTCGCGGTCATTCTGATACCGAAGTGATGCTTGCTGCCTTCGAGGCCTGGGGTGTGGAGCGGGCATTGTCACGCTTTAGTGGGATGTTTGCCTTTGCCCTGGCAGACAGGGATCAGCGGAAGCTATATCTTGCCCGAGACCGAATGGGCGAAAAGCCGCTTTATTACGGTTGGCAGGGTCGAACTCTACTATTTGGTTCTGAGCTCAAAGCCGTTACGTGTCACCCTTCCTGGCAAGGCGAGATTAACCGCAGTGCTTTGCCATTGCTGGTACGCCACAATCTTATCCCCGCGCCCCACACGATCTACTCCGGTATTTTTAAACTTCCGCCTTCCTCGTTCATTACCATTGATCTGGCTCGTATTGAATCGGGGTGGTTGCCTGAACCCTCTCGGTATTGGTGTCTAGAGGATCAGTGTTCCGAGTCGCAAGGCTGGACAGTAGAAACCGCCGCGAACCACCTGGAAGAGTTGCTCACTGATGTGATCGGTGAGCAGATGGTATCTGATGTGCCGCTGGGGGCTTTTCTTTCCGGTGGTGTGGATTCCTCAACCGTCGTTGCCTTGATGCAAAAGCAGGCGAAGACTCCGGTAAAAACCTTCAGCATCGGCTTTAATGAGGAAGGCTTTAATGAAGCGGAGCATGCGGCGGCGGTGGCGCGGCATCTGGGCACGGACCACACTGAGCTATACGTGACCGAGCAGGATGCTCTGAAGGTGATTCCGTTGCTCGGGAAAATATACGACGAACCCTTTGCGGATTCCTCGCAGATCCCCACGTTTCTGGTCAGCGAAATGACACGCAAGAAGGTGACGGTAGCTCTATCTGGCGATGGTGGGGATGAGTTGTTTTGTGGGTACACCCGCTACCCAGGTATGTTGCGAGCGTGGCAGCGACGAGGTTCAGCGGGTTCGCGGCTGAAGTCGCTTGCCGGTCTATTGCCAGCGGGATTGGCGGCCAAGGGGATTCGAACACTGGTGCCGTCCCAGAAGGGGCGCAGTGCGGATGCCATCCAGCTGCGCTTGGCAAGGGCCCGCGCCGTAGCCTCTGCCCAGAATCTGTCTGAATTCTACCGCCAGTCGGTCTCGCTATGGCCTGACCCATCCATGATGCTGGTAGAGCCAGGTGAGGGTAATTATGGGCTGACCGGTCAGTTACCTGAAGACGTGCCCGACGATAATCTTAAAACGCTGATGTGGCGGGATCTGAACTGGTATTTGCCAGATGATATCCTCACCAAAGTGGACCGTGCCGCCATGGCCTGCAGCCTGGAAACCCGAATTCCCATGCTGGACCATAGGGTGGTGTCGTTTGCCATGGGGCTGCCCGCGGGGCTTAATATGCAAGACAATACTGGTAAGCAGGTGCTTAGGTCTGTGCTTTATCGCCATGTCCCCCAAAACCTGATCGAACGTCCCAAACAGGGGTTTGCGGTTCCTGTCGCGGCTTGGCTGAGAGGGGCTTTGCGGGAATGGGCTGAAGACCTGCTAGACCCAGTGAGGCTGAAAGAGCAAGGATACTGGAAAACGAGCATGGTTCGGCAGGTATGGCGCGAACACCTTTCGGAACGTGAAGACTACAGCTTTGAATTGTGGGGTATTTTGATGTTTCAGGCCTGGCTGAAAGAACAGCGGGAATGCATTGGTACAGGAGAAGTAGATGAATACGCCCGCTAACCCCCTGGTAAGCATCATTACGCCGACCTACAACAGGGCTGAGTTTATAGAACAGGCGGTTAACAGTGTTCTTGCGCAGACCTACACGAACTTCGAATTGCTGATTGTAGACGACGGTTCAACCGATAACACTCGTGACCTGCTGGAGCCTGCGCTGACGGATTCTCGAGTCCGTTATTCCCGACAGGAGAATCAGGGGCAGAGTGTTGCCCGTAATCGTGCCCTCTCAGAGGCGAAGGGTGACTTTGTATGTTTTCTGGACTCTGACAACTACTGGCCTACTGAAAAGCTGGAAAAGCAGGTCGCGCTTTTCAGGCAACAACCAGATTACGATGTTATCTATGGGGATGTTGTCGTTATCGATGAGGTCGGAGCGGAAGTTACCCGAAATAATATGAGGCGTTATTCCGGTCAAATAGCCAGGTATATGATTCGCGACAACTGCGTGAGTATGAATACGGCCATGGCACGGCGTCGGTGTTTTGACGATCTCGGCGCAATGAGTGGTAAACGTCGTGTTGCTGATGACTATGACTTGTGGCTCCGATTTTCAGCCCGGTTCCGTTTTCTCTATGTACCTGAATTCTTTGCGTACTATCGGGTAATGGACGACCAGATTTCCTCTGATAAAACCCGGCGTTTTGATTCCAACTGGCAAATCATTACCGACTTCAGGCGCGAATTTCCGGATGCCATGTCAGAACAGGATTTCGATTTGGGGTTTGCTGCCTTCCATAATAGGAAAGCCCGTTATCTGGCAAGCCAGGGATCGAGGGGTGGGGCGCTGGCCGAGATGCTCAAGGCGCTTAGGTTGCGCCCCTTCCGGCGCGCTTCCTGGCGCAGCCTTGCCGCGGTTCTTTTGAAGTAGACGATCGTAGGTATGGTATCGAAGGTTTGTTATGGCGACTGTTAGCGTAGTGACGCCAACCTACAACAGGGCCCGGTTTCTACCGGATGCCGTATCGAGTGTTCTGGCTCAGACTTACGCTGATCTTGAACTCATCATTGTGGACGATGGTTCAGAAGACGATACCGCTAAAGTGCTGGAACCCTTTCTCGAAGACGGGCGAGTTCACTATTTTTACCAACAAAATCAGGGCCAGAGCCATGCCCGGAATTTGGCCCTTGAACAGGCTAAGGGCGACTTTATAGCATTTCTCGACTCAGATGATATCTGGGCTCCAGACAAACTGGAGAAACAGCTGGCTGTTCTGCAGGCGAATCCTCGCGTTGATATTGTTCATGGCGACGAGGCCGTGATCAATGAGCAGGGACTGGTTATCAGTGTTGAAAATATGAAACGTCATTCTGGCCAGATCACTCGGTACCTGTTGGCTGACAACAGCGTGAGTATTACCACGGCGCTGGTAAGGCGACGGTGTTTTGATGAAATGGGCGGTTTCGATACATCGGTTGGTGTCGCTGATGACTACGAACTCTGGCTGAGGTTTTCTGCGAGGTTCTCTTACCATTATGTGCCAGGCATCGTTGCTTCGTATCGGGTGATGGCGGACCAGATTTCATCCGATAAGCGCCGCCGGTTCGCTGCGAATGAGATGATCATCCGGGACTTCCTGGCGAAGTATGATGATGTCCTGTCTCCGGCAGAGCGGCGGTGGGGGTTGGCCAGGTTCTACTGCCGCAAGGCCAGGTATCTGGCTCGCACAGGCGAACCTGGCAAGGCAACTGCGGCCATCGCTCGGGCGTTTACCAATGCGCCACTGGATCTGGCTGTCTGGAAGGCGCTGTATCGCGTTATGGTTCCTCGGAAATGACCGCGAAAAGGATGGGAAGTGGTGTGGCTGCAGAAAACGATTTACCCCGGTGCGTTCCCTGGCAGCCCAAATACCGGGATGGCGTACTCAGGCTCTTTAGGGATGTGCCGTACAAGTCGGAGTTGTGGCACTGGCAGTTTGAGTCCAATCCTTTTGGTTTGCCCTTCACGCCCGTTGTACTGGTTGACGGCGATGACAGGGTCGTGGGCTTCAACGGCGTTATGGCGGTTAGAGCAGCTGACAGAGGTGAGGATGAACGGGTTATATGGAGCTGTGATTTCTACCTCACTGAGCAATGGCGGGGCCAAGGGCTGGGCAGCGCCATTAAGCACGAACTGCACAGAGTGGCCCCAGTAATTATGGCCTTTGGCATCAGTAACCGGGCCAGCGATGTGCTCCGTCACTTGGGCTGGGTGCCCAATGAAACTGTGAGAAGCTACAGGATGCTTCGCCGGCGTAAGGGGCTTCGTAGTTGGTTGTTGAGCGCTCTCCAATGTCTGAATCGGCTGAAGTGGGTTTTCTCGGCCGTACCCGATATATCGGGATTGAGTACTAAGGTATGCTCAAGCCTCCCTATGAGAGAGCAGGTTGATGCGCTTTGGGAACGTTGCTCTCCAGGCTATGGAAGAATCGTTCGAAGGGACTTCGCATACCTTGACTGGCGTTACCAGCGTCACCCATTGGGTCGGTATGGCTTCGTTTGTGCGTGGGTGGGCGAAGAGTTGGCAGCAATACTGATTACACGTTTCAGCCGGGGCACACTGCGTATCGTAGATTATTGCGGCCCGGCCCATAACCAGTCGCTCAAGCGAACCCTTGTGAGGGCTGCGCTCCGTCACTGGCCTCATGCTGGCCAAGTGGTTTCTGTAACGTCGGATTCAGAGTTGGCGAAAACGTTTTTGACAGAAGGATTCGTTCAGCTCATGGGCCGGCCACGTTTCTACATTTATGAGCCCGACAAGGAACGCTCTGGCCAGTTGTCCGCCTGGTTTATTATGGCTGGCGACTCCGATGGTGAGTTCCTGCAGGCCGCCAGTGATTTTTACAATACCGAAACCGTACCGGGTGTGTCGGATGTGGAGCGTGCACCATGTTAACTGTCAAACCGGTTTCCGAGGCGGGCTTTGCCACTATGGCGGAAGAGTGGCAACAATGCCTTGAGGCATCTGATGCCAATCCCTTGTTTATGAGCTGGCCCTGGCTATATAGCTGGTGGGAAACCTGGTCTCAGGTTCTGGGCATGGAACTGGTACTACTGGGTGTGTTTGATGAGGGGGGGCAACTTGTCGGCATCGGCCCTTTTTGCCGCAGAATTCTGGTGACGCCCGCGAGAGTTCGGGTTGCCCGTCTTTACATGCTCGGTAATGCCTGGCGTCTGGCGCCAACCGTGCGAACGGAGTACTGCGAGATCATCGCCCGCAGGGGCTATGAGGAGAACGTCAGGACTGAGGTTGTTTCGGCACTGGAACATTTGAAGTGGGATGAGCTGATTTGTTCAGATGTGCCGGGAAATCAGTTGGAGAACCTGAAAGCTGGCGGATTCGATGACCAGCTAAATTACCGGATCATCCATCGCACTGAGGACATTGGAATTCGCATCGATACAGCTGGCTGCTTTGATAGATGGTTGAATGCGCTCGGAAGGAACACTCGGCTTAAGACGTTCAATCGTCGAGGATACTTGAGAAAGCTGGGGGAACTCGTTTTTCGTGACTACGATGATAGCCGCGACGGGGACTTTTTCGAGCGGCTCAACGCTTTTCACAGGGCGCGGTGGGGGAAACCGGCATTTGACAGGGAAGCGTTGAGATTCCATCGTTTGCTCCTGCAGAGGCTAGATTTGTGTGATGGTGAGGCGGCTATGAGCCTGCTCCTTTGTAACGAGGAATGTGTATCTGTTTTGTACGATATCGTGGTTCGCGATTGCAGGTATAATCTTCAAGCCGGATATGAGGAAAAATTCAACACAAAGGTGTCCCTGGGTTATATCCACCTCGGGTTTGCCATCGAGGCGGCTTTCAGGCGGGAGAGAACGAACACTTATGATCTGCTGGCCGGAACTGGTAAAAACGAGTTCTACAAGTCCCACTTTCACGGGAATGCAGTGCATTTCTCTACGTTCCAGGTAGTTCGCAGTCCTCTGCTCAAAGCCCTGTATAACATTCAGGCAGCCAGCCCGCCTTTGGTGGCGAGGGCTTTCAGTCGCAGGATAGGTTTGTGATCCCGTCGTGGCAAACTCCACTGTGTACAGGCAAAATGAGCCGACGGTCGACTAGCATGTAAGGAACGCAGACATATGACGATTGAAAGGATTCGTTTTTGGAGCCTGCTCAAGGCAGTATCCCCGTTCTTCGTGGCAATTGGCACCCTTTTCCTTCTGGTCTGGCCTACTGTTGAGGGTATTGTTGGCCGTTGGTTCAAGTTTGATGAGTCCTATTCCCACGGCTTATTGCTGCTATTGGTTTCCGTCGTCCTGGTTGCAAGGGCAGTAAAACGGGAATCACCTATTCCTGGCTTTTACCCGTTATGGCTGATTCCTTTTGCACTGGCGTTGCTAGCCTATGGGCTGGGCAACATTCTACGGGTGCAGGCACTGCAGGAATTGACCATCGTGCCCCTTCTTCTGGGTATCCTGGCTATTTTTCTGGGATGGAAGCAAGTGCGTCCGTTTATTGTGCCGGTGGGCTTGCTGTTTTTCGCGGTTCCAGTTTGGGATTACCTGTCCTGGACGCTTCAGCTGATTACGGTTGAGATCAATCAGCTGTTATTGGGTTTGTTTGATATTGAGTTCGAGGTTGAGGGTGTATTTGTTTATCTGATCGGTGTGGGTGCGTTTGAGGTGGCCCATGGTTGTTCCGGCCTGCGCTATTTGCTGGTAGGGCAGTCGCTGGCGGCCTTATACGGTGAGCTGAACTTTCGGCGCGTGCGTTCCCGAATATTGTTCTTTCTAATTGGCGTTGTTTTGGCGTTGTTGGCCAACTGGATACGTGTGTTCGTGATTATCTACATGGGTTATGAAACCAACATGCAAACCGGCCTGATTGAGAATCACGATAACTTCGGCTGGTGGGTATTTGCCGCCACACTTGTACCCTTGTTCCTGATCGGCCGAAGACTGGAGCTGGCGAAAGGTGAGCAGGTGGATATGGTTAAATCGTTGCCCGCTACGGACAAGGCCCAGGGTAGCCGTAAGATATGGACCGGCGTACTTGTAACCGCCGCTCTGCCAACACTATTGGTCATTCTGCTGCCATCTTCGGCGGGACAAATAAAGCCCTCACCGGATGCTTTCGATATCAGTCTTGATGGAGAGCAGTACGCTCCGTTGTTCGGAAACCGTTTAAATGGATGGCGGCCACAGATGCGAAACCCAGATCTGGTGTTCGCCCAGACGCTGTTTGATCGTCAAGCTATCTCTCGAGAGGCTGGGCCAGAACAGCGACTGTTCGTGGGTGTATACAGTTATGCGCATCAGCGCCACAGAGCAGAACTTGTGCAGTATTGGAATCGAATTTACGACCGTAACGACTGGGTACCTGAAGAGTTCTTCAAGGTGATGTCGCCTTCAGATATTCCTCTACAGGGAGTGACACTAAGAAACTTTTCATCTGGCCATCGAATTCATCTGGCTTATGGTTATTATGTTGCGGGCCTTTGGGAGACTGACCAGTGGCGCGCAAAATTTGCCCAGATCGTGAGCTTTTTCAGCCTGCGCACGGACGCATCTCTGGTTGTTTTCGGAGTAGCCTGTGATGAGTGCGATGGCGAGGAAGCGGTTGTCGATTTCGTAAGCGATATCTTTCCGCCGATTGTCAACCAGGTTGATCGGCAGTTTGTTGAGTAATAGTGGCAGGTTGTGGCGCTACAGAGGCGATAAGCTGCTCCAGCCGCTTTTCAAATGCCTGATGGTTGTCGATGGTCCACTGTTGAGCTTCCGTTGCCTTCGCATTAATGGTATCGCTCGACTCCGCAAAAACGTGTTGTAGACAGAGCTCCAGGCTTTCAACAGTTACCTTGTATCGTGTGCCAAGTCGCCAGGGGCGGTTTTCGGACCAGGGTACAAGATAGCCCCGGCTGGTCGTGACCAGTTCATTCATCGGAGGGGCGTTGGTAGTGACAACGACCGCTCCCGCAGACATGGCTTCTACTAGTACCTGACCGTACCCCTCCACTTCTGAAGGAATGACAGCCACTGCCGCACGGCACCAGAGTTCTTTCATTTCTTCATTAGACAGATTCTTCTTCAAAAGAATGTTGGCCGGCAATGCTTGTTCAACAAGTGCGCTGTTTGCCACAACGATGAGAGTTGGCCATTCGGGATGCCTTTTCCAGGCACCAATGACCGCAGAAGTGCCTTTCGATAAACTGGAGCCGGCTACATGCAGATAGTTTCCGGGCTGTTTTAGATGAAATTGTGTGGTTAACGCTCGCTTGGCTCCAGGGGTAGAGAATCCCAGGAATTCCACTTTGCCATGTAACTTCCTGAAGCGGCGTTCTGCTACTTGGGTTTTACAGAGTACTGCGTCGATATCAACGAGGTAGTGGCTACGTTCGGATCGGAACCATTCCTGGTTTGGAATTAGCCAGTTCGGGCATTGAGGGTTAATGTAGCGAGGGTGGATATTTTCGAGATGAATCACAAGGTCCGCATTCCGGGTTCTGGCGCGGAATAAACGCCGGAGCATTCTCTGGAGCGAGTTTGTAAGTTCAACAGCGTGTGCGGAAGGAAAATGCTTTTTCGCTCGCCCCCATTTTCCGGAAAGCTTTCGAATCAGGAGGCTTTGGGGAGGAAGGGCCTTGACGGATACCTCATGTCCCAAAGATCGGATTGAATCTTTGAGCAGGTCAGCATCCTTGGTGAGTCCCCGGCCTGAAAGCGTATAGATGATTTCAACAAGCACTGAGATCCGTCGCTCCGATGACATAAAAAACCCCGCCGAATGGCAGGGTCATCATTCTAACATAATGCGCTCTAAGCGATTATGTCCTTACTTTTTGGCTCGGCGACGCAGAGCCAGTCCGGCAATGCCTAGACCGAGGAGGGCAACGGTGCCCGGCTCCGGCACCTTGGTAGCCTCAACTCTGATCAAAAGGTCATCGTGGTTGTCGTCCACCTGATTGTTGTCATCAAGGCTCAGGATCAATGAGTCTGTACCCAGTTCATTAACAACAAAGTTGAATGAAGTTGAGCCGTTGGAGTTGCTGTTGTCCTGACTTTCCAGGATTGATGAGGATCTTTTGTAGGTCGCAAACCCAAAATCGAGTGTTGTACCTGTTGTGCCGGTTACAATGGTGGAGAAAGTGTTTCCGACAGTGCCTCTGCTCCTGTTGTTAAAAATCTCGACGCCGTTGTACAAGAACACGTTTTCCCAACCGGCTTCATAGCCAACGAAGGTGAAGGTCAGCCTGAACTTGTCATTCGAGGTGTAAACAACACTGTTTCCCATCAGGGCGGAGTCGCCTACGCTGTACTCTGGTGCGCCGTCGACAAAGTAACCTTTTGGATCAGTGCTTCCCGTTGCATAACTGTTATTGCCGGGGACATTGTAGGTTCCTGAATAAGAACCAGAGCTATCCAAGCCGATATACGCGGCATTTGCAAGGCCAGAAACGGCAAATGCTGCCGCTACTACTATGCCCTTCGAAAATCCTTTCATATTTACTACTCCAGTACGCATTGGTTGTAACGTTTCGGTTACATCAAAGCATATTTCGGGCCAACAATATATATTGTTGATATATATGGAAAATATTGTTTGTTTTGGGTGGGTGTGTAAAATAATTGGACAGCCTGGGGATTCGCGTGCTGCCCGATGCAAGTGACAGACACCGCGGCTATCTTTGGACAGTATTCAGCTAGAACTCGTTATTGCACCAGAAATTCAACAGTGTCTGATGCCTGGCTGGTCGATCCTTCCGTATCCACCACCCGGATCGTAAAATACCATCTGCCTTCAGTCAGGCCCTCAAGGGTATACTCGGTGTGATCGGACTCCGCACGAACCTCTTCGTACAGATTATCCGGCGATGGCCCATAGTTGATTATGTAGTGGCTGATTTCACTAAGCGAGATGCTGCTGCCATCGACGCGGGTGCCGGGGGCGCTCCAACTAAGGGTTACGATTGCAGTGTCAGGTTCGGTTGGTGCGGGTTGCGTTGTGGGAGATTCTGGCTCGCTCACCAATTCCAGTGTGTAAGGGTGCCGGCCTGATTGATAGGCCTCTAATACGGTTACCCCTTCATTGTTGAATACCTGATTTGCAATGGGCTGTAGCAACGGCAGGCCATAGCGCAACTTATAGATATCGGTGATGCCATCTTCTCGTGAGCTAATGCTGGAGGTGGTCGCAAGGTCCAGACTTTGAACAACCGCTGCTGTATTGAGTTGTTCGCCGTTTTGCCCATCCGATATCGTTAGTGTGGCTGTGGCATCGTAAAGTAGCTCGTAGTATTCCATTGTGATTGCGGCTCGCTCATTCGCTGCCACTCTGATTTCGGCTGAATAAGCTGTGGCGGATTGTTTTTTCCATTTATCAATCAATAGCTTACCGTTTACAAATAGGCGGACACCATCATCGGTGCTGGTGGTTAGTTGATATCTACGAGTGCCTGCATCATGGGGTGGCACAAACCATCCCTGCCAGCGGATACTGAAGCGGTTGCTAGGCATATCCGGAGAAGGTCTGCCACTGCCCCAATGGTTCTGGATCGATTGGTCTTTTCGAGTGTAAATGAGTTCATCGAAATCAGTTCCGGAAAAATATTGGCCTACAAAGCCAGCAGTGTAATTTGCTGCCTGAATGGGGGTGTCTCGGGGGTCATTCGGGGTCGTGCCTGCCTGATACTCTTCCAGCACGCTGTAACCGTCGCCGTCCAGGTCAACGGAAGCGTCTGACAGATTCCGCGGGTCCAGGCCATAGGCGAATTCGTAGCCGTCGGGGATGCCATCCCCGTCAGTATCCCGTTTGGTAGGGTTCGTTCCGCTCCAGAACTCGTCCAGGGCGCTGAGAAGGTCGCTGTCGTCGTCCGAGTTGGCATCGGTGGGCTCTGCCGGGCTGAGACCATAGAAGACCTCCCAGTTATCGTATAGGCCGTCATTGTCTTCATCGAGAGGAGGGTAGGTGGGTACGAAGGCAAGACCCCGTTCCGCATCGAAGAAGCCGACACGATAGCCCTTCTCGTAAGCCTCTTCAGCGGTCATTTCCTGGCCGGCAGTGGGTAATTGCTGTGCGTAACTGTGGAGATAGTCGCCACTGATGACCTGGCGGCTAATGCCCGGGCCCTCCCAGGCTACGCTGAAGTGGTCGTTGTATCGGCCTTCTTTATGACGCACTTCGAAATAGTAGTGTTCTCCTGCTTCAAGATAGTGGGTCGGGGAGGTTTGTGAAGAGTATCGGTTATAGTCTTCAATGCGTGTGGCTCGACCCGTCGTTGCTGTCTGTTTGGCAGCCTCGGTATTTTGTGAGCCAGACAGCCAGAAAGCTGTTTCATCATCACCACTGACGTAGAAAGTATATTCACCGGTTACAGGCGGCTCGATATATCCTCTGATCAGGGTGCCATAGCTGTTGGCACGGTCTTCGAGCCGCTGCAATTGGTTGAGTTCGCTGATTTCGTTTGGTGAATTCGGATAGGTATCAGCGCTGGTTAGGGTGTGTATGGTTTCCCCGACAATGCCATCGAAATACCAAACATCCACTTTCCCCGGTTCACTCTCCTGGGGGATCGAGGCGGTGGGAGGGAGTTTTTCGATATCCCTGAATTGCCAGCTTTGGCAGCCAGAGATGAAAATTACGGCGCTTCCAATGCCTAGAACTTTGCTTACCGACATATGCGACCCTTCCTTCCATGAGGCCGGCGAAAACTGTTTTACGCCGGCCTTTAAGGTCAATGGTTTCACAAGGTAATTATTGTCGGGCAACCCAGTCACTGCCACCGGGTTCTAGGAACGTTTCGATATCGTGTCGTAATGGTTATAGCTATTCTTTATGTTTAACTCCTACCCTTGGCCTCCAAATTTCTCCAGTATCCGTCTTGCCTCATCATCACGGCCGGTGGCGCGATAGGCTTCTGCCAGGTGCATGGCGATTTCCTCGGAATCCGGTTGCAGTTCGTGGGCTTTCTCCAGCACCGGCAGGCTCTCTTCTATTTGCCCAGCCTTGAGCAGGATCCAGCCGTAGGTGTCAGCAATGGCGGCGTTGTCGGACTTCAGTTCGAACGCTTTTCTGGCAAGTTCCATGGCGCGGTCATCACCTTTCTGATAGTAGATCCACGCCAGGTTGTTCAGTGCGATCACGTTCCGAGGGGTTATCTCAAGTAGTTTTTCATACGACGGTATCGCCTTATCCGGTGCCTCGTTCTCCTGATGCAGCATGGCCAGATTCATCAAGATCTGAGGGTTCCGCGGGAAGGCCTGGCGCGCGTTCTCGAGGGATTCTGCAGCTTTGCTGGGTTGTCCGGACCGAGCCAGGGCGCGGGCATAGGCGATTTCCAGGGAGGCGTTTTGCTCCAGTTCGATGGCAAGCTGATAGAGCTCAGCGGCTTGCTGGTATTCTTCCTGCCTTTCGAAATAGCGAGCTTCGATGCGGAAAGGAGCCGCGGAGTCGGGATGTTGTTGTTTTACGTCTCTTAGAATGTCACGAGCCTCTTTGGTGTTGCCTTCAGCAAACTGGATGGCAGCCGCTTGAATACCGATTTCCTCATTATCCGGAAATAGTACGCGTCCTCTGCGTAAAACACTGGCTGCCTGATTCATTCGTTCGCGCTGAGCCAGTTGGGTAGCAATGCCGTGATACACGGATGCAACGGCCGATTCAGCCGGGGCTGGGCTGGACTCGTCTTCACGTTCCAGCAGGCTTGCTGTGAGATCATCGGCTCGCTGCGTGTCGCTGTCGATCAGAGCCGATTCCAGCAAAATCAATCTGGGGCCGTAGGCATCCGGATGTTGTTCACGGATCTGTTCCATCAGGGCGGCCAGTTCTTCCCGTTTCATTACGGCGGTCAGGCCTTGGAGTGTCTGACGGTTGTCCGGTGATACTTCAATGGCGCGGCGATAATAGTCGACTGCCTGGTCCGATTCATCACGTAACCGTGCGAGGTTGCCAAGGGCATTAAGCCCGGCAGGGTTATCGCTATCAGCTTCTACAGCTCTTTGATAATACTGTTTTGCCTCTTCGATATTTTCGGCGTTGGCGGCGACGTTGCCGCGAGTAACCAGCGCGGCAACACTTTTGGGTTGCTCATTTACCCAGTCGGAAGCGGCGGTCATTGCTGCATCGTTGTTGTCGGCGGATACATGGGCCTGGACGATCAGTAATCTGGCTTGCTCCGAGTCCGAATCGTTCTCAAGTACCCGGTTTGCCTCTGCTATGGCCCGTTCAGTCTGATTTGTGCGCACCAGATAGGTTGCATATCGCAGTCGAAGGCTGTTGTTGTCCGGGTTCAGGTCCAGGGATTTTTCGATAAACTGTTCGCCACTTTCGGTGTCGCCGCTGATCAGTGAGGCGATACCCACAAGCGCCAGTGTGTCGGGGTCAGAATCCTGATCTTCCAGATTGGCAAGAATTTCTCGCGCGCCTTCGGGATTGCGCATCTGAAGGCGGGTGGCGGCAAGCAGTTTTCTTGCCTGTTCGGAGTTACCCATATCGGCAACCGGGGCCAGCAGGGATTCAGCTTCCTCTGACCGGCCCTGCCGAAAGCGAATAATGCCGAGCATCAGGGCTGCCTGTTCCTGACCCGGTGCCTGGGCCAATACTTCTTCGAGATAACGGGCAGCATTATTCAGTTCGCCGTTGTTGAATGCCTCCTGTGCGGCTATCAGGTTGCTTTTTATAGTTCCGGGTGCAGATTTGGCGAGAATTTCCTCGTAAACAAAAGCTTCTGAGGATTTTCCCTGCTCCCGAAGCACATCGATAAGCGCAGACATGGTTTCAAATTTCTGGAACGTCATAATGTCGTACTGGCCTATGGTTTCCAGTGCGTTGACGTAGGCCTGTTCGGCCTTTGTCCACTCTTTGGCCGCATGGGCGATTCGGCCTTTTAGGAGCCACAATTCCACATGCTCCGGGTCGAGTTCTTCGGCCTGTGCGACGAACTCATTACCTTGTTCCGTATTGCCTTCGCTGAAGGCAACTTTGGCCAGGCCAATTAATGGAAGGGCTGCGCTGGAGTCTAGATCACGGGCATCGGAATAGGCCTCGCTCGCTTTATCGGCACGGCCGGCTGCAAGGTGAATGTCGCCCCTGATCAGTGAGGCGTTAAGTTGCTGGATACGGTCTGGATCATTCAAGCTGTCCAGGGCGGCCAATGCTTCCTCATCTTGTTGCTGCATCAGCTTGGCTTCCGCCCTGATCAGTGCTGCATCGTTCAGGTTTTGCTGATCAATGGACTGTTCGTCAATATCAGCGAGCAGTTGATCAAGCTGCCGTTCTGCGTTGCGGGCATCACCGGCGGTAAGCAGATTGTTGACAATAAGAAGATAGGGCTCGATGCGGTCTGGCTGCATCTCAATCGCACTACGCGCCTCCAGAGTACTGGCTTTGAGTTCACCCTGGCGCTGGAAAAAGCGCGACTGGTCCAGGTGGCTGAGGTACTGGATGTCCTCCTGGCTCATTTCTTCGCCGTTGCCGCCGCTGCAGCCGGCGATAGTCATCGATATGGCAACTGAAAGAAGGGTGGCACGTACTGCTAACACTGGTTTCATGGCCCTGTTCCTTTCCTTTTTGGGTATTGTTATGGATTCCCTGCCTGTTACTCAGGCACTCGACGATTCAGAGGATGCCTCTATCCGGTACTTGTCGGTCAGGTTATAAAGCGTTGGCCGGGTGATGCCCAGTAGGCGTGAAGCTTGGGCCATATTGAAACTGCAGGACTGCAGCGCCTGTATAATTGCTGCGCGCTCGGCGTTTTCGCGTACCTGCCGCAGGTTCAGCTGGCTCTCGGGACCTTCCTGGTCGCAGTTCAGTTCCAGGTCGGCAGCCGTCACCCGTTTGCCGTCCGCCATTATGGTGGCCCGCTTCACCTTATTGATCATTTCGCGCACATTGCCTGGCCATGGATAGCTCTTGATGGCCTTGATGGCGTCTTCGGTAAAGGCGAGGTTGGGGCGGTCCATCTGTTTGCCGAGAGATTGCAGAAGCGACTGTGCGATGACCAGTCCGTCTCCTTCCCGGTCGCGCAGGGCGGGCACGTCGAGAGTGATTTCGCTGATGCGATAATAAAGATCCTCGCGGAAGGTGCCCTGGGTGATGAGTTCCTGAACGTCACGGTGGGTCGCGCACACCACTCGCACGTCTACCGGGATGGGTTTCACGGAGCCTACCCGATCAACCATCCTTTCCTGCAGAAACCTCAGCAGCTTGGCTTGCAAGGCCATGGGCATGTCACCGATCTCATCCAGGAACAGGGTGCCTCCGTTGGCGCTCTCGATTTTGCCTTTTTTGCTCTGGGTGGCGCCGGTGAAAGAACCTTTTTCAAAGCCGAACAGTTCGCTTTCCAGAAGGTTTTCTGGAATCGCGGCACAGTTGATCGCCGCAAAGGGTCTCTCAGACCGGTGACTCAGGTCGTGGAGTGCGCGCGCCAATAACTCTTTACCGGTGCCGGTCTCGCCGGTGATCAGTGTTGTCACATCCGTGGGTGCGACTTTCTCCAGAGTGCGGCAGATGGACAGCATTTGAGGGCTGGCCGCGACGATACCCTTGATGTTGGTGCCGTTACGGTGGCGGGCGAGTTCACGGTTGTCGCGCTCAAGTTCTGCCAGTCTGAAGGCCCGGTTGACGACAAAAGTCAGGATGTCGGCATCCAGGGGTTTCTGGTAAAAATCGCTTGCCCCCATGCCAATGGCCTTGACTGCGTTTTCTTTATCCTCACGCCCGGTGACCACGATGATTTTGGTCATAGGGGCCAGTCGCAGGACGTCCTCCAATAGCAGAAAGCCTTCTGACGCTCCGCCGGGATCGGGGGGTAAGCCCAGATCCAGGGTGATCACATCGGGCTCAATTCTGCGTAGGGCTGCCAGGGCAGACTCCCGGTCAGCAGCAACAGTCACTTCCAGGTCTTCACTGAAACACCAACGCATTTGGCTTTGCAGACCCGGATCGTCTTCTACTATCAAGAGTCGTCTACTCACAACGGCTACAAATCCCTTTCTGTCTTGTGATGGTCTAGTGTTGAAAACTCACACCCCTGATTCTTAACCGAACATTGACACTTTGCAATGATAAGCTTGGGTGGATTTGTTTTCCGTCAGTTATTTGGCGCTTTGCTGTGGCTCGGTCTGGTCATTTGTCAGCGGTTCCGGCTCGATTTTCGCCGATGTTTGTTCCTGTTCAGGCCGGGCGAGAGGGAAGCGGATAGAAAAGCAGGAACCCAGACCGGGCTCGCTGGTAACGTCGATATTGCCGCCTACGTTGCGCACGTACTCCCGGGCCTGATAGGCACCGATACCCATACCGGTCAGCCCCTTGGTGCTTTCAAAGGGTTTGAATAGCTGGGTCTGAATGAAATCATCAGTCATGCCGGCCCCAGTATCCTGAATAAACAGTACCACATTGCCACTGGCGGTTTTGAGGGCCAGGGTTATCTCGCCGGTCGGTGGGGTGGCGTCCTGGGCATTCTGTATCAAGTGGCTGAGAATGCTGCAGAGTTGCTCTCGGTCAGCATTAATGTGGATCTTTCCGGGAGTTCCCGCCACCCGGGGTGCTGGTTGGTGGCGGGAATAATGTTCTGCCAGGTGCGTAATGACCTCGTTGAGTTCTACCACTTCGGTCACCAAGGTCTCGTCAGCCGGCTTGCGGATATGGTCCACCAGGTTGGACATTTTACGAACTGCGTGGTCGGTGGTGTTGATCATGTCGTCTATAAAGGCCGGGTTTTCCCGGTGCCTGGGAGCGTTTTTCACCAGCAACGAGAGTTGTGCAATCAGCGTTTTCAGGTCGTGGACCATAAAGGCCGAAGCCTTGCTCACGGCTTCGAATTGCATGGCTCGTGAGAGCCGGTTCTGTGCATCGGCCTGCGCCAGCAGGTTACAGGTTTGCCGGGCGACGACCTTGATCAGATCGAAGTTTTCCCAGTTTAGCTCCACCCGGGCGTAAGGGGGGCCGATCAGGGCGATGCCATAGAGGTTGTTGCTGAGATACAGGGGAATAACCAGCCAGCCGTCGGGAATCTTCGAGATGGGGTCGGGAATTTCCAGCAAGTTGTAGGCAACCGGATCGCGCTGGTATTCGCGAAGGTCAATAATCCACTCACGTTCATCCAAAAACTGGACCAGTTCTGAGTTAGCGTCAATGGTGGTGTATTTCGGCGTCACAAGGTTCACAGCGGTTTTGAGCAGGTAGTCCCCTTGATCTTCCCTGATCCACAGGGCGCCAGCGTTGCTTTCCACCAGGCTGGTGAGAATGCGGACCACCCGTTCTGGCAGTGGCGGGTATTCGCTGAGGTCCGCCATTTCGCGGGTCATTTTCAGCCATTCTTCCCGGTAATCGTACTTGTAGTCGAAAAAATTCTGACTGATGAATACCATCAGCCGGGATCTGATGCGACGCGACGTTAGCAGAGTGGTAAGAAATACCAGGGCAATAGTGAGGAAAAGTACCTGAAGGGCCTCTCCCCAATCACCGCCGAGGGTTTTTACGTAGTAGCCGCCCAGCGCCAGAAACAGGAGGTAGGCACCGGCCAGAAGCAGGGTTCCTGCATGGAATACCGCCGAGCGGGATAGCTGAAAATCCACCGGCTGTTTGCGGGTATTGATGACGTTGACGGCAAACAGAGGCACCAGCACTGCGTTCACCAGGCCCCTGGCATTCCAGAACGAGTCTGCTACCTGGCCAAACAGCAGGGCGTCTGCGTACATGAAAAAGTCGAAGGCAAACAGGGTGGCCACTGCGATGCAGACATACTTCATGCTGGAGCGGCCGAACGACAGCGAGTTGCGCCAGATCTGTTCAACCAGCGATAGCCCCAGCAGGGAAAGGGCGATCTGGCCAACCACTTTGGTTTTACCGTCGAGAATGGTGAATCCGAAGGCGTATTCCATTGCCCCGGAACCGAGCAGAAGGACGACCAGGGTAACCGTGGCGGTTGCCAGAATACGACGAAGGCGACCCACCAGGTTAGCGGTGCGGAAGGAATCCCGTAGCAGGGCGAAAAGCACTATAATCCAGGCCGCGTCCCGCAACAACTCGAGCGTATAACGGATGAAGAAGCCGGGTGTTCCCCATAGGCTCTGGGTGATTAGCGACCCGGCCCAAATCAGGGTAACGAAAGAGGCCAGTACGAGTGAACGGTCGATATCCCGCCGAAAGTATCGTGTAGCAATAGCCAACCCCAGCAGCCCATAGGCTATGGCTGCAGCGGAATGACTGATCAGGCTGAAATCATTCAGCATGGCTCGCGTCCTGCGTTATGCGCCAGTGTTTACACCGGTTTTTTGTTCTCGCGGTAGAACCGGAATATTTCTTTCAGCGGCCGCCTTTGGGTGAATTTGAACTCCCGTGCGAACGCCCTGCCATCAATCACGACAGGATACTTGAAAAAGTGCATCAGATACGATGGAAAACTTCGTAGATTCAGTGTGCGGAGTATCAGCCTCGGCAGCAATGGCGGAACAGATGGAATCGGAATTCGCTTACAGCCGCAGAGCTTCAGGGCGTGCTGATAGGCGACCCAGTCTTCCGGTGCCACGTTGAAAATGCCCCGCTGGGGTTTGTTGTAGGTGAGCACGATGGCATCGGCCATGTCATCAATATGGATAAACTGCATCATCGGTGAAAAGCCGGCCAGAACAGGTGCCCGCTCCATGCCCAGCAGGGTGCTGATGGAGTTGCGCAGGCCCGGGCCGACGATGTTGCAGGGTCGCAGAATGGTGATATTCAGGTCCGGGTAGCGCCAGAGGTAGATGTTGGCCAGGTTTTCCAATTCCACGGAATCGATCAGGTCCGCGCTAAGCCCAGCGCTTTTTAGCGGTGCTTCCTCATCAATCAGGGCCGGGTTGTAGGCTACCGCGCCATAGACGTGAAAGGTGGACAGGACCACCACCCTTTTGATGTTGTATTTGTGGCTTAGGTCCAGCAGTTTCTGGGTGCCGAGCACGTTGGCGTTGTAGCGACGCATTCGGGTCAGCTGACTCGACATGATGCGACCGAGGTGGATAACGCCGTCAAACTGGTAGCGCCGGAAAAGGTCCTCGAAGGAGCGCTTGTTGAAGTCAATGCAGTAACTGGGGATATCGTCGCCCAGATAGACCTGTTCACGGAAATCCACGGCAACGAGATTGCAGGTATCCCGCAGGCGGCTGATCACCTGTTGGGCCAAGGCACCGGCTGCACCCGTCACAAGAATCTGGGGTCTGCGTTTTTCAACCATCAGAACAGCCTTTTCCTTTCGCTCAGTCCGGTGTCGATCAATTCACTGATCGCTGCCTTCACTTGTTCCACCCGCTCCGTCACCTGTTCTTCGGGGATTTCCAGGTCATCAAACACCATTGGGTCGCCGAAGTTCAGGTGGACCTTTGCCGGCAAGACGAGCGGCATAGCCAGCGGTGCGTAAGGAATACCCAGCCATTGAGCCAGTGGTTTGATGTTGGCGATGGCGGGAATGGTTTCCTCGCACCCAACCACGCCCACCGGCACAATGGGCGCGTTGTACTTCATGGCCAGGTGCATGAAACCGTTGCCGAACCGCTTGAGCTGATATCGATCCCGATACAGCTTGCCGGACCCACGAATGCCTTCGGGGAATACAATCACGGCCTCGCCGTTGGCCAGCATCTTGGCACAATTGGTGGGGTCGCCCAGAACCGCACCAAACTCGTTCAGTAAATTGCCGAGGTAGGGAACGGTTGGGAAAAAACGTTCGATCATCGCCCGGGGGATTCGGGGATTTTTCTCGCGGGAGGCGAGGGCGTAGGCAATCAAAAGGCCATCAATCGGCAACTGCCCACTGTGATTGGGAACGATCAGCACCGGCCCCTCTGAGGGAATCTTTTCAACACCGGTGGCTTTGACCCGAAAATACTTTTCGTAGATCTGGCGGGTGAGTGAGAAGCCATACTTCATCACTTCGTTGTTATAGCCCCAGGGATCGTACCCCAACGAGCCAATCGGCTTGCGGATGCGATTAATGTGGTTGTCCAGCTCCGCCGGGATCAGTCGGGACTTCAGAATCGATGCTAGACCCATGTGGTTTTTACTCTCTTCCTATTATAACGCCAAGGGTATGACTCTGGCCTGCATTCAGCACGCGGTAATCGCCAAGGGCATTGGCACTTTCAACGCACAGCATGGACTGCCAGCCAACGTCAGGAAAATCCGATAGACGTGCCGCCTTCTCCGGCCCCGGATTCCAGACAACGGTAGAGTCGCTGCCAATGGCGGCGATGCGTCGGTTCCCGGACGGAGTTTCAACGATCAGCGAGTCACCGCTTTCGTAGATGCGGTCGGTTTCACCTTCGAAGCTCACTGGCCCTTGCTGCGTGTGGTAGCTCCAGTCTTTCAGGGAGTCTACATATCCGCAGTTTTCGAGGCCTCTGACCAGGGTTTTGGAAATGTCCGGGGTCGGAAGATAGGTGTGAAGTGCCTGGGTAAAGGCCAGCGGCTCAGACCCCGCATTGGTGGTGGTCAACGCCAGTTGGCAGTCGTCTGCCGAGAAGTGGAAGGTCATCAGTAACCGGGCGCGGCCGTCCCAGGCATCGGAAAAGTCACTGTTTGCGTCCAGAGACAGGCTGATCTCCACATCGTGCGCGGTTTCCCTTACATCCTCCAGCTTCCACACAGCCGTGCGGGCAAACCCGTGGGAGCTGGTGGTCAGTAGCCTGCGGCGAACTTCCGGGGGATTTTTCTCGGGCGCCCCAAACCAGGGCCAGCATATGGGGATGCCACCACGTATGGCTACGCCGGGTTCAAAACGCGCGGTGTCGCTCATCCACAGCCAGTTTGGCTCGTCGCGGGCGGCAAAATGGGTGAGGTGAGCGCCCTGCAGAAAAAGGCGGGCGCGGAACAAGGGGTGATGTACCTCCACGGCTTCCAGTTGCCCGACGGTTGCCCATCGGGTGAACGACCAGTGCCCGGGTTTTAGTGTCACGTAGTGCCTCGTTACAGCGTTCTGGGTGGTCAATAGTCTGTCTGTCTGAGGTTCAGCCGGAGTTACGGCATGTCCTTATGCTCAGGGTAAATTAAAACTGTCCCTACGGCGAGAAACCATCATAAAATCGGCCGTCCCCGTCGGAGTTTGATGAATGATTGACCAGATTGCTGCCTCAGTTCCCGAGTCTTGCCAGGCTGGAGTCGATCTTTCGGCGCCGGGAAGCGGTCAGTGGCTTGATGACTTGGCCGATGGTCTCACGGAACATGGCTGGATGAGCCAGGATGTGTCTGTGCTGTTAACCCCGTCCCTTTTAAGTGGTCTTCGCAATGAAGTTCGGATATTGGACCGGACCGAGGCACTGCGTAAGGCGGGTGTGGGGCGTGGCCAGGACTTGCTCCAGGACAGATCCGTAAGGCGAGACAAGATTGCATGGCTGCAGGGGGTGACGCCGGTTCAGGCGGCGTTGTTCGAGTTCTTCGAGTCGGTCAGGCTGGGGTTGAATGAGCGCCTGTTTCTGGGGCTGAAACGGTTTGAGGCACACTACGCAACCTATCACAGCGGTGACTTCTACCGCCGCCATGTGGATAGCTTCCAGGGCAGGGCGTCGCGGGTTGTCAGTCTGGTGCTGTACCTCAATGAAGATTGGCAGGAAGTCTACGGCGGCGCGTTGCAGATTTTCAATCGTGAAAACGAGAACGAGGTATGTGGCGTTGTATTGCCACTGGCAGGGCGGATGGCGCTGTTCATGAGCGAAGAGATTCCCCATGAGGTGTTGCCGGCCCACCGTACCCGTTACAGCATCGCCTGCTGGTTTCGATGCGATGAAGTGCCGCTGCCATTGTAGTGCCGGAACCCTTTTGCTAATATGCGCGCCGCTTTGAGGGATTTCACCCCAAAGCCCGTTATGGTGGCTCCATTGGTGCCTCCGCAACGATAAACCGTGAACCCGGTCAGGCCCGGAAGGGAGCAGCCGAA